>Ga0265295_1001434_pt1 | contig 41909 bp, 29 predicted proteins | sample Munlansysbiofilm_FD_192503 | JGI IMG/M metagenome (GOLD analysis project Ga0265295, IMG submission 192503) | Leachate microbial communities from a municipal landfill in Southern Ontario, Canada - Methane capture system biofilm | ecosystem: Engineered > Solid waste > Landfill > Unclassified ... | reverse complement strand
TCTTTAGGTGGCTATTGCGGTGGGGCTCCACCTCTTCCCATTCCGAACAGAGAAGTTAAGCCCACCAGCGCCGATGGTACTGCCGAAAGGTGGGAGAGTAGGTCGCCGCCAACCTTGAAAAAAGCCCCTAATCGAAAGATTAGGGGCTTTTTTGTTTTATTATAACTTGTATAAAAGTGCACTGTTTTCTTTCTAAAATAAACTACTTTACTCAAACAGCTGCTAAACTTGATGTTTACTCTTTTTTTGTGCTGAAACCAACCCTATGTTATTCTGCTTAAATAAGAGCTTTTTTAATATGGGGTTATAATGGGCAAAAACTCTATTGTTTTATTGTAACTTTGGCAGTTAAATGGCTATTCAGTTTACTGCAATCGCAAAAGCAAGGGTTGTGTGTAATCTATAGTTTCACTCCTTAAAATCATGAAGTATGGTACTAATTAAAAATAATAATAGCTGGTTAAAGCATACCATTTTTACTGTTGTAATAATTGGTGTGGTTGCATTTGTTTTGGTGGGCTTAAGGTCTTCTGCCTTTAATAATGGTGCGTGTTCTTCTGATACCTACAAGGGGAGTGATAGCGTTAGGGTTCAGAATCCGGTATACCAGGTCCCTATCCCTAAAGTGTTGAGTTTTGCTGACGAGAGAGTTCCACTTGAATATTTCGACGTTAGAGAAAGTTTAGATAGAGAATTACAGGTTAATTCTTATTGGCACTCGCAAACAGTGTTACTCCTTAAACGGGCACATAGATTTTTTCCAATAATTGAACCTATACTGAAAGAGTACAATATTCCCAATGATTTTATATACTTAGCTGTTGCCGAAAGTGCTTTAACACAAGCAGTTTCACCTTCTAAGGCTGTAGGGTTTTGGCAAATTCTAGAGGGCACTGCAAAAGAACTCGATTTAGAGGTAAATGCAGAGGTTGATGAACGCTATCATATAGAAAAATCCACTCGGGCCGCATGCGTTTTTTTGCAAAAAAGTTTTAACCGTTATGGTAGCTGGACTTTGGCTGCTGCATCTTATAATTTTGGAAGGACTGGAATTGTGAGGCAGATGGATAGACAGGTTAGTACCAACTATTATGATATGGTGCTTGGTGAAGAGACGGGACGGTATATATTTAGGATACTTGCCCTCAAACTAATTTTTGCTAACCCAGAGCAATATGGTTTCTTTTTGGAGCCTCAGGAGTTTTACCCGCCTTTAGAGTTTTTTGAAGTGCAAGTTGATACCGCAGTTACTGATTTTGCAAACTTTGCCAGCGAGTTTAATACAAATTATAAATTATTAAAGTTGTATAACCCATGGTTAAGAGAAAATTATTTGACAAATAAAAAGAATAAACGTTATAGTATAAAAATCCCTAAGCCTAACTTCAGGGAGAATGCTTACGAACTATAATCGTTTATTGTATGCATAGTTATAAAACAAAGTAAAATTATCTCAAATTATTCTAAACTATAATGAAATTGTTAAAGGGTGAGGCACTTGAGATAAGTGTGGAGGGAGCCAAAGTGCATAACCTGAAAAATATTGATGTTGTTATTCCCCGTAATAAACTTACGGTAATAACGGGGTTAAGCGGAAGCGGAAAATCATCATTAGCTTTTGATACTATTTATGCTGAGGGTCAGCGTAGGTATATAGAAACGCTATCAGCATATGCACGCCAATTTTTAGGAGTAATGGAACGGCCTAATGTGGATAAAATATCAGGTTTAAGTCCCGTTATTTCTATTGAACAAAAATCGACCAATCGCAACCCAAGGTCAACGGTTGGTACTGTAACCGAAGTTTACGATTTTCTTCGCTTGCTATATGCTAGGGCTTCAATTGCCTATTCGTCTGAAACAGGGCAGGAGATGGTTAAGTATACAGACGAGCAGATAGTTCGCTTAATATCAAAAGATTTCGATCTGAAGCGAATTGCTGTTCTTTCACCCGTAGTTAAAGGTAGAAAGGGACATTACCGAGAGCTATTTGAACAGTTCAGAAATAAGGGCTATTTGTATGCAAGGGTTAATGGTGAAATTGTGGAACTTAAACCTTTAATGAAACTTGATAGGTATAAAACGCATCATATTGAGTTGTTAATAGATAAGATAAAAGTAGGAGATAGTGATAATAAGCGATTGTCTAGTTCTATATCAACTGCAATGGGACAGGGAAAAGGTACGATTATGGTGCTGGATGTTGACTCAGATATTTATCGTTACTATAGTCGTAATTTAATGTGCCCTTCAACAGGAATTGCTTACGAAGAACCAGCACCCTATACTTTTTCATTTAATTCACCTCGAGGTGCCTGCACACGTTGTAATGGGATAGGAACTGTAGCCGAGGCTGATTTAAGCAGAATTATACCCGACCAAAGCATTAGTATAAAAAAAGGAGGGATTCAACCTATTGGCACATATAAAAGCACATTAATTTTTTGGCAGCTAGAGGCCATTGCCTCAAAATATGATTTTTCTTTAAGCGATGCCATTGCCGATATTCCAGAGGAAGCCCTTAATGTAATTCTTTATGGTTCTGAAGAGCAATTTACTCTTAAGAATGCTCAACTGGGAGTGCGCACCAATTACTTTTTAAGTTTTGAAGGTGTTATTAATTACATTCACAGCTATCATAATAACGATGAAATGAGCGGCCGGGGCCCTAAATGGGCTCAGCAGTTTATCTTGCAGGTAAAATGTCCTGTTTGTCATGGAAATAGGCTTAAACCCGATGCTAATTGGTTTAAGATTGATGGTAAAAGTATTGTGGAGGTTGCTGCATTGGACATTAAAACGCTATCGGAATGGCTCAATGGGTTAGAGGATAGGTTATCGTCAAAGCAACAAGCTATTGCAACTGAGATTTTAAAAGAGATAAGGGAAAGAGTCGGTTTCCTTTTGGATGTTGGATTAGATTATCTTTCGTTAGATAGAGGTGCTGCTACTCTTTCGGGTGGAGAAAGCCAGCGAATAAGGTTGGCAACACAAATAGGATCCAAACTGGTTAACGTGCTGTATATTTTAGATGAGCCAAGTATTGGCTTACATCAGCGCGATAATATTAGATTAATTGAATCGTTGCAACAGCTAAGAGATTCGGGCAATTCGGTTATTGTGGTTGAACACGATGAGGAGATGATTCTCTCGGCAGATTATGTTGTTGATATGGGACCGCACGCCGGTCGATTAGGTGGCAGAGTTGTTGCAATTGGTTCGCCAGAATCAATCATGAAAACTGATTCGTTAACGGCGAAGTACTTAAATGGTACGCTAGAAATACCCTTACCCGAAAAACATAGATTGGGCAATGGGAAAAGTCTTCATTTAAAAGGTGCAAAGGGAAATAACCTTAAAAACGTTAACCTTGAGTTACCACTAGGGAAATTTATTTGCATAACGGGTGTTTCTGGTAGTGGAAAATCATCTCTAATAAATGAAACTTTGCAGCCAGTAATCAGCAAGGAACTTTACAGAGCGCTTGACGAGCCTTTACCTTATAAATCAGTTGAAGGGCTTGAAAACATTGATAAGGTTGTAGAGGTTAGTCAGAGCCCTATTGGTAGAACTCCTCGTTCAAATCCGGCCACGTATACAGGAGTATTTACCGATATTCGTAAGCTTTTTGAGGTTATACCAGAGGCGAAAATAAGGGGATATAAAGCGGGTCGGTTCTCTTTTAACGTGAAGGGTGGCCGATGTGAAACATGTAAAGGAGCAGGGGTACAGTCTATTGAAATGAATTTTTTGCCCGATGTTTATGTAACCTGTAAGGTTTGCAACGGCAAAAGGTACAATAGAGAAACGCTTGAGGTACGTTATAAGGGTAAGAGTATCAGCGATGTTCTTGATATGACAATTAACCAGGCAGTAGAGTTTTTCGCTAATATTCCTTCTATCTACCAAAAAATCACAACATTACAGGATGTTGGGCTAGGCTATATAACGCTCGGTCAGCAATCAACAACCCTCTCTGGCGGTGAGAGCCAGCGTGTTAAACTAGCATCAGAACTTGCTAAACGTGATACGGGAAAAACACTCTATGTGCTCGATGAGCCAACTACTGGGCTACATTTTGAGGATGTGAAAGTGTTGTTGGATGTGCTTAATAAATTGGTTGATAAGGGTAACACCGTTGTTGTTATTGAGCATAATATGGATGTGATAAAGGTTGCCGATCATGTTGTTGACCTTGGTCCGGAAGGCGGAGCCAAGGGAGGAAAAATATTATTTGCCGGTACCCCCGAGGAACTGATGCTATGCAAAAAAGGTTATACTGCAAAATACCTATATAAGCATATACATAGGTATTAATAATGCGTACGAACTAGGCAATTACACTTTTTTTACTTTTTAGGTTCAGGCTTTTCAGGCAGCATTGTAATGCTTAAAGAAGAATTGGCTTATTATGATAACCCATAGTACATTTAGATCATCCTGTTTTCTGCTTGCCTAGTCGTACAATAAAATTTTTCAATACTTTTTAAAAGAGTATTGAAGAGGCATCCCTTTGGAAAGTTTGCTTATTTATTGAGAAAAGAAGTAGTTGTTTAGCTCGTAAATCTCTTCGACATTAAGTTTTAGCGAACCATCAAAAAACGATTCAATGGCTTTCATCAGCTCCTGAAACGATATATATCCATCACCATCCTTGTCGACCTGCTTAAATTTCTCAGGAATAACACCAGGGGTGAATGAGATATTCCTAGTCCATATTGGGGCAACGGGCATTACTTTAACATCTTCACGTCTAACCGCCGTGGGCTTGTCAAACAATTGTGCAAGGGCTTCGGGGGTTAACTGAACTCCACTTTCATCAACAATTGCGCCTGATGGGGTGTTTGGCTCCTTGTCGAGGTAGTCAGGTATTCCGTCGCCATCGCTATCAAATGGGCATCCTAGCGAGTCAACCGCAACACCAAGTGGTGTATCTGGGCATTCATCTAGCCAGTCGAAAACCTGGTCCCTGTCCTGATCGGCAAATAGGATTTCATAATCAAAAGCACCTGTTATATCAGCAAAAAGCCTTTCAACTTTTATCATTTCTGGATCGGAAAACAGGTCGAAATTTAGGGACACGTTTGTGAACATAAACATATCGTTCCCGCTATAATTGCCAGGGATATCGAATTTCTTGGCAATTTCAGGATTAAAACTGTCTAGTAAATCAGAAAAGACATAGTGTAATGATGTTGCTATCCTTAGGTTCATTCGATATGATAGGTGAAAATCGAAACCAAATTCAAGGGGAATAACGAACGATGTTTGAGGGTACTCTATACCCAAATCATCATAATATTTTGTATTTGAAAAGTTTTGCTCGTAACCATTCTCAAATTTAACAATAGTAGCCTTAAATGCGTTGGGGTCATTTATGGGAAGATTTCTAATTGTTCCATCGTTCCAAAAATGATAATAATCTCCAGCTGCATTCTTTTCATTTGTATAGTAACCTGTAATTGGAAGAACCGCTACACCCGCGGATATGAATGGACGAAAACGCTTGCTTTTCCCAAAAAAGTGACCAAAATTATACTCGGCGCTAACACCTATCTCTAAGAATTTTGTTTTAAACGATGAGTTGTGGAAAATCAGTCCGTCGTCGTTAGATGTCAATAAGTCTTGCCTATTTTGAATCTCTTTTGATATTTCGAAGTCGTGCCCTTGTAAACTACCACCAAAAAGTACGAATACATTCCATTTAAAGTTATTCTTCTTTCCAAAGGGTATTGATACACCAGCCTTGTATGCCTCAGTGCCTAAAAGTGGACTTGAACCAGGACTTTGAATGTCTCCTAGGAAGTGAACAACGCCTGCTCCCATATACATTACAGGTTTATATACAGGGTTAAGTACCTCTACCTCTTTGGTTAGTAGGCTTTCATAGTATTCCTCGTCAATATCCTGACTAAACGATTTTGAAGCACTTATAGTGATTAAAATTGCGCTTAAACAAAAAAGCAAGAATTTTTTTGTAATCATTTTCAATTTAAGAGTGATGTTGGTTTTAACGATACCATTGCTGGTTTGTTATCATTAAGGCCTCTTGAACCGTAATTCTGTTCCCGTTGTTGTATGCTGCAACAAATGCATCGTTAATGGGTGTTGTTTCCCATATGTCATTTCGCCTGTCGCGAGCTAATTTGTACTCGTCAAACGAGCCAATGGAGTATTTATACCACCCCTCGTGTTGCTCGGTTCTAACATCAACAGTAATTTTTAATTTATTAAAGTACCTCTTTATGTTAACAGGCTTATGGCCAGCAGCAATTTGAACCCTATAGTATACTCCTTCTTCTGGCTCAAGTTGGTACGACATATTAAGTTGGACTTGTTGTTGAGATGATTTTATCTTTTTATCCTCAATTTTTTGATATTGTACGGAAAGTTCTCTGCCTCCATCTGCTCCAGTATAGGTTGAACTAGTTGGGGTTGTGCCCTTCTCGGTAGGCGTAACAAGCGATTGGGTTGGTGCTGCAGCAATTATCCCATCGAGGTTTGATGACTCGAGATTTGAGAGGTCAATATCTTGTTGAATAATATCAATAACTTGTGTTACTTCGTTTAGAATGTATGAGAACGTTCCTTTAATAGGTACCTTAGCAGTACCAGTACCATCCGAAGGGCTTAGTTTATAGTTAATAACGAACCTGGACTCGGGAGGTAGGTTCATCCAAAGAAATTTTGCCTTTTGGTCCTTAAAGGTGAAAATTGCATCGCGGGTTGAAATGGCCTCAGCGGTATAGCCGTTGGGTATATTCTCTTCTATTTTGGCGAATTTATCGGCAGAGCCCCTGTTAACAAGAATATTAACGAGTAAATCGTTCCCCTCGCCAGCAAATAAAGGTGCCTGACGAATACATTTTACGTTGCTTGCCATAAACGATATGGGTGCTTGGTAAGGAACCATATCTTGAAATTCGGCAATGTCGACAATTAGGTTTGGGTTAATCGAAGTTGCAGGGCGTATGGTAATACTTTTCGATTCTAAATTCACTGATTTTCTGTCGTTCCCGTCAATATATGAGAATAGGCCATCGATACTAAAACTTCCTTTTAGCCGTTCATCAACTTTAACCTTATAAACGATGGTTATTTCGTTCTCAGCTGGTAATCTTAGCCAAATAAATTTCACATCTTGGTTGTCGAAAGCGAAGCTGGCATTTTGATTTTGAACCACTTCGGCCGTTAGTCCACGTGGGAGTTTTTGCTGAAACCTAGCAAAACTCTCGGCGTTGTGCTTATTGAGCACAACCTCAATTTGAAATTCTGAGCCAGCGTTAACCTCGCTTGGGGCTTTGATTTTAAGTGTTACGTCGCTGGGGAACAGGACGTTCGAGAGTACTAGCCCAACAACATTCATTAAAATAATAAAAAACTTAACCATATTGGTTGCGCTTTATTTAAAATTTACCTTCAATACTTTTGGTATTTACATACAATATTAACAAATAAAACCATTACAATGCTAATAAATGGTGCTAAATATTACACTTTGCCGATAGTTTTTTTTCGACGTTAATTTTTTTTAAGTGTTTTACGTATGTTTGTTTTAACAACAATACACTGATAGCTATTTAGTTTCTCGTCCATAAGTTTCCCTAAAGTAATGGTAATCAGTTTCCTTTATTTTATTTATACGAAAAAGTGCTCCCGCCTAAAAACTCACGGAGAATTGAGGTTGGCGGAACCTCGTGGTCGGGCATTTTTTCGAAAAAACTTAGAAACTTAAGTAACCTTTTGGCTTCCGAGTATTCAGGAACATTCATGGGGACGTCATTCAGTATTGGCTCCGCGTAGGTTTTAAGTATTCCAAATTCATATACCAACGCTGAGTTAAACATTACATCAGCCTGTTCCTGGTAGGGAAAGATGTTTTTATCTTCACCTCGCCGAACGCTATTCCAGCGTGATATAGTATCCAAAGCGCTGTACCCTCGGTACTTATTATCGCGAATAATTCTTCTGAGCAACCTGTTGTCGGTTGTTGGGATCCTAGTTGACCCATCAATTGAAACAGAGGTTAAAGCTGAGATGTATATTAGGAATTTTTTTTCAGTCTCGATTAGAGGGGTTAGGTTTGGATTTAATGCATGAATGCCCTCAATTATTATTATGCCATTACTCTTAATTTGCAGTTTGGTCCCATCGTAAAACCTTTTGCCCGTGTCAAATGAGAATTTGGGCAGTTCAACCTCTTCGCCTTTTAGTAAATCTATAAGGTCCTTATTAAACTTGGGGATATCTAGGGCTTTTAACGTCTCAAAATTATACTCTCCATTTTCATCAAGCGGCGTATCCTCCCTGTTAACAAAGTAGTTATCGAGCGAAATGGTGTGAGGGGTTAAACCCGATACCTTTAGCTGAATTGCGATGCGTTTGGCAAATGTGGTTTTCCCCGATGATGAGGGTCCAGAAATTAGCACGACCCGAACATTCTCCTTTCTGTCAAGTATTTTATCGGCAATTTTTATAACCTTACGTTCGTGCAGAGCTTCAGTAATTTTGATTAGCTCACTTGAGTTACCCTGTTTTATCTGCTTATTAATAGCGTAAACGGTATTAACACCCAAAATTTTTATCCAGTCCTTATATTCCCTGAAAATGTCAAACATTTTGTCTTGCAAAACTATATCTTCAAGTATAACAGGGTTGCTTCGTTTTGGAACCATAAGCAACATACCGTGGTAATATTTAACCAGATCGAAAACTTTTAAATACCCAGTTGAGGGAACTAGGCATCCATAAAAGTAATCGGCAGTTCCGTTTATATAATATATAGATGTGTATATTTTGCTACGGGTTTTAAAAAGATTGGCCTTTTCTGCATCGCCATTCTTGGCAAACATATCAACAACATCCTTGGTTAGCACCTTGTCGCGTCTTATGGTTAAATCCTGAGCAACAATTTCTCGCATTTTATCAACAATGCTAAATACTAGCGGAAGTTCTATGGGCTCGGTCATACCCTCAATATCGCAGTAAAAACCTTTTGATACTGAGTGCTCAACTCTAACTCGTGCACCAGGCACTACATCAGAAACGGCCTTTTGTAGTACAAAAAACAGGCTTCGCTGGTACATTCTCATTCCGTCGGGATGGGTTATATCGATAAAACGGATGCTTTTGGGTGAGTAAACCTCGTAGTCGAGCTCTTTGAGTTCATTATTAACCATAGCCCCTAGTATTTGGTGCTTTAGGGCTATGTTGAATTTTTCTGATATTTCGAGCAGGTTTTGCCCGGGTTTAATACGTTTACGCTCGCTAATGTTCTCGCAAATTATTTCTACTTCTTTCCTCATTTAGCTGTTTTGTTTGTTAAATTGTCTGTTTTAGCGTTCTTCCCTTTTGAAACCCAAATATACTATCAAATTTATGTAAACGCTAGTCCACTGAAAAAAAATACAGCAAATATAACTTGTTGTATCTATTTTAAAAAGAATGTTTTTACCTTTTTAAAGTACAATGTTGTTTCTCTCTCTCTTTAACTTTTTGCTGGACCTGATGGTTTTGCGTTAGAATTGTTCTAAATTGTAGTTTTAATGGCTGTTTTTTTATTAAATAGAGCTAAGGATATCTATTTTTAAATATCTTGCAACAATAATTTAGGAAATCAAGATTAGCAAGTTATGAAAAAGCTGGTTAGTTTTTTTTACCCACCTGATCGCTGGAAGTTTCCAGTTGTTATTGTTCTAGGTATTTTCGTTGGATTAGGCTTTTTTTCGTTTCATATCTCGAAAGCACCTTCATATCTAGGCGATAAACCTGAAACATGTATTAATTGTCATATTATGGCACCCGAATACTCAACCTGGGCACACAGTGCCCATAGGGAGTATACTAATTGCAACGACTGCCATGTGCCGCATAATAACGTTTTTAGCCATTATTACTTTAAGGCAATGGATGGTCTTAGGCATTCTGCCATTTTTACACTTAGAGCAGAACCTCAGGTTATTCAAATAAAAAAGGCGGGGGCCAATGCAGTACAAAACAATTGTATACGCTGCCACAGCGATTTAATTGTCGACTCTAAAATGATGAGACCCGAGTATAGCAGCAACGAGTTACGTAAAGAGCGAAAGTGCTGGGAGTGTCATCGTGAGGTACCACACGGAAGGGTTAAAGGGTTGTCAACAACTCCGTACGCAATAGTTCCGCTGCTTGAAAGCCCGGTACCAAGCTGGCTTAAAAATATAATGGAAAAATAACTTTAGTTTGATAATTATAACTCTAAAACAAAAATTAAATGAAACCAATTGGCGAAATTATTAAGGAAAAACCATGGGTTGGTTGGATCTTTTTCTTTGGCACCATTATAATTGTTTTCATGCTCGGGCTATTGGCCTCATCAATAATTGAGCGAAGAGCAGAAGCAGTGTTCGCATATACTCCTGAGGTAGAACATGAGCAATGGGAGCCTAGGCTTGAAGTATGGGGAATGAATTATCCCAGGCAGTACGAGACTTATTTGCAAACGGCCGATACAACTTTTACCAGTAAATACTATGGGGCAGCAAAAATTGATGTTCTCGAACATTCACCAGAGTTAGTAGTGCTTTGGGCAGGGTACGCTTTTGCACTTGAGTATAACCAGGGGAGAGGCCATATGCATGCCATTGACGATATTCGGAATATATTACGAGTTGGTTCTCCTATGAACCCAGAAGATGGACCACAGCCCGGCACTTGCTGGACATGTAAAGGCCCTGACGTACCTCGTTTAATGAATGAAATGGGCATTGAAGCCTTTTACTCTTCAACATTTGCCGAGTTAGGCCCTGAAGTGGTTAACCCAATTGGATGTGCCGATTGCCATGATGCAAAAACAATGCAGCTTCAAATAACTAGGCCTGCGCTAGTAGAGGCGTTTGCGCGTCAAGGTAAAGATGTTTCTAAATCAACGCATCAGGAGATGCGATCGTTGGTTTGTGCCCAGTGCCACGTTGAGTACTACTTTAAAGGCGAAGGTAAGTACCTAACGTTTCCATGGGATAAAGGTTTTAAAATGGAAGATATGGAGGCGTACTACGACGAAATTAACTTTTCTGATTGGACCCATAAGGTAAGCCGTGCCCCAATGATTAAAGCACAGCATCCCGATTACGAAATTTTCCGATTTGGAGTACATTACGATAGAGGCGTTGCTTGTGCTGATTGCCATATGCCCTATAAAAACCAGGGAGGTGTAAAGTTTACAAATCACCATATCCAAAGCCCACTTAACGATGTGGCTAATACTTGCGGAGTATGCCATAGAGAAGAAGCCGAAAAAATGGTTCAGAATGTTTATCAGCGTCAGGATGCAATTTATGAAACCCGAAGTTTACTTGAAGAAGTATTAGCAAAGGCGCATTTGGAGGCTAAATTTGCTTGGGACAAAGGTGCAGATGAAAAGAAAATGCAAAAAGCCCTTAAGTTAATCCGCGGCGCTCAGTGGCGCTGGGATTATGTTGGAGCTAGCCATGGATCATCATTTCATGCCCCTTTCGAGAGTGCTAGGATAATTGGACTGGGACTAGAAAAGGCACAGGAGGCACGCTTAGAAATAGCTAGAGTTATGGCCGGAATGGGATACGCTGACCTAATACCCTTACCCGATATATCTACAAAAGCGAAGGCTCAAGAGGTTATAGGCCTAGATATGAAAAAACTAAATGCTGAGAAAAAGGTTTTTCTTGATACAGTGATACCTCAGTGGATAAAAATAGCCAATGAAAGAGAAGCTAAATATCCCACAAAGAACCTGTAAATTCAGCATTATTTAGCATATTAAAAAAAGGGCCTGCTTTGCTATGGCCCTTTTTTGTACCTGCCTTTATGCAAATGATAAAATATGCTGTATAACCTGTTTTTTTAGAATATAAAACCATAACCTTTATATAAAGGATTGGGTAAATTTACGAGGAGTATTAATATTATATTATTTATAAGGTTTTTACCATGAGCAGACATCTGAAAATTCGTGATTTAACCCTGAGGGATGGGCAACAATCGCTTTTTGCTACCCGCATGCAGCAGGTTGAAGTAGATAAGGTTTTGCCCCTTTATCGAGAGGCTGGTTTTTATGCTATGGAAGTTTGGGGCGGAGCTGTTCCCGACTCAATAATGAGATTCCTTGGCGAAAACCCTTGGGATCGCCTCGAATCAATAAAAAGCCAAATCGGCGATAAATCATTGCTTACGGCTCTTTCAAGAGGACGTAATCTATTTGGTTATAACCCTTATCCCGAAAAGGTTATCGAAGGGTTTAATTCCAATGCCGTTAATTCGGGTATTAGCATTATGCGCATTTTCGATTGCCTTAACGATACCGAGAATATAAAATCTACGATTAAGTATGTTAAGCAGGCCGGAGGCTTAGCCGATTGCGCTGTGTGCTTTACCATTGACCCTAAAATGCCCGAAGATCAGGCGCTTAAATCACAGTTAACAGTTAAGAATTTACCTGAGCAAATTTTTGATGTTGATTACTTTGTAAGTAAAGCAAAAGAGTTAGAATCTTTAGGTGCTGATATTATTACCATTAAGGATATGGCGGGTTTGGCAACGCCTCTTAAAACGGCTGAAATTATTGCCAAACTGAAAGAAACGCTTACTATTCCAATTGATTTTCATACGCACTGTACCCCCGGATATGGCTTGGCTTCAACCTTTATGGCCATTATTAAAGGGGTAGATATTGTTGATACTAATCTACTGTTTTTTTCGGGGGGGAGTGCTGGACCATCCTATGAGTTGGTATACCTGTTCTGTAAAAAACTAGGCATTTCTATTGATGGGAACGTTAAGGTAATAAACCAGCTAAACCACCTGCTTAAAGAGATTCGAATAAATTGCCTGTGTGAGGTTGATAGCTATAAACAAATCCCCATCGATTTTGATATTTCTAATGATGTTTTGCCTGAGGATGTAGATAAACTTTTTTCTGATGCCGTTCGTTTTGCTCAGGATGGGAACGAAGAAAAACTTCTGGAAACGTGCCACGCCATTGAGAAAAAGTTTAATTTCCCTGAGCCAGACGAGCGCGTTAAGAAAGCAGAGATACCCGGCGGGATGTATACCAATATGTTATCGCAACTGAAGGCCTTGGGACTGGATCATCTGCTAAATAGGGTGCTTGAGGTTGTTCCAGTAGTCCGGCTAGATGCGGGTTGCCCACCATTGGTTACACCATCGAGTCAAATTATAGGGGCACAGGCGGTTAACTGTGTGTTAGACGAGAATGCTGGGAAACCATTCTATTCAAACATATCAAACCAGTTCTTTAACCTGGTTAAGGGGGAGTACGGTAAAACGCCCATACCCATTGAACCTGAATTTAGAAAAAAAATATGCGGCTTCACTCAGGAGCAACCGTATGACCTAACCAAGTACAAAGCACCAGACAATTCGCAGCTTAAAGAGTTTGGAAACATTAAGCTAGCAATTAACGAAAAGGAGTTTTTGTTACTCGAACTTTTTCCTGCCGTAGCCAAGGACTTTTTATATAAGCAGCGTAAGGCAGATTACGATATATTTAGAGAAGAAAATAAGAACAAGAAGGCTCTTGATAGAAGTAAGATGAAGTTTAAGGGTAAGATACAAATTAGAGACCTAACCCTTCGCGATGGGCAACAGTCGATGTTGGCTACACGTATGAATATTAATCAGATAGAGCGTTTGTTGCCATTCTATAAGGATGCCGGATTCTACGCAATGGAGGTATGGGGCGGAGCTGTTCCCGATAGTGTGATGAGGTACTTAGGCGAAGATCCTTGGTATAGATTGAGGGTTATTAAGGATGGAATTGGCGGAGCGAGTAAGCTAACAGCCCTTTCGCGCGGCCGCAATCTTTTTGGTTACGATCCTTATCCTGAAACTGTAATTGAAGGATTTAATCGAGTGGCAGTTAAGGGTGGGATAGACATTATGCGTATTTTCGATTGCCTTAACGACTTGGATAATATGAAATCTACCATTGGCTACGTTAAGGAGAATGGTGGATTGGCCGATTGCGCAGTTTGTTATACCGTGAACCCAAAATTTTCGGCAAGGCAACGAGCCATAGCCTTTGTTAAAGGGAAAAAGTTGGCAACAGATATTTTTAATATTGATTATTTTGTTGATAAGGCGAAAAAACTTGAGGCAATGGGTGCCGATATGATTACCATTAAGGATATGGCGGGGCTTATTACGCCTAAAGAGTCAGCCGAACTAGTTAGCCGCCTTAAAAAGGAGATGAATCTACCCATTGATTTTCATACCCATTGTACTCCAGGGTACGGATTAGCATCAACCCTTATGGCAATAATTAATGGCGCCGATATTATTGATACATCGATACTAACGTTTGCCGGAGGCCCCGCTGCACCAGCATTTGAAATAGTACAGATATTTGCAGATAAGCTGGGTATTGATACTGGGGTAGACCTTGATTTGGTTGTTAAAATTAATAACGAGCTGAGGCTAATTCGTACTGAACTAGCAGAGTTTGATACGTACAAACAGTTTCCTTTCGAATTTGATATTACAGCCGATAATTTGCCCCCCGAGGTAGATAAACTTTTTGATAATGCTATAACCTTTGCTACCGAAAATAAAACCGACGAGTTGCTTAAGGCTACTTTGGCTATTGAGCAGTGGTTTAACCTAATTGCTCCTAATGATAAAATTCGTAATGCAGAGATTCCTGGGGGAATGTATACCAATATGCTTGCTCAGCTAAGGCAGTTGAAAATGGACGACTTGCTGCCAAAGGTGCTCGAAATGGTACCATTGGTGCGCATCGAAGCGGGGTGCCCTCCATTGGTTACTCCTACCAGTCAGATTGTTGGAGGACAGGCCGTAAACTCTATTGTGTCGCTTAGAAACGGGAAAGAGATGTATGCGAACACGTCTACTCAGTTTAAGAACCTGGTAAGAGGGGGGTATGGAAAAACACCTATTGCTGTGGATCCTGATTTTAGAGAGCAAATTTGTGGCGTTAGGGACGAACAGCCGTTTGATATAAGTAGCTATAAACCACAGGATAATCCTGTAATTCTTGAAGATTTTGGTGGTATAAAATTAGCCGCAACTGAGGAGGAAGAGTTGCTTTTAGAACTTTTTCCTAATGTTGCTCGAAGTTTTCTTACTAACCGAAAAGAGAATGAGGTTGCTGAACTAAAGAGGCAGATTGCGTTTGAAATGAATGCCATTTCTGAAGAGAAGCGGAAAGAATTTATGAATTTAAGCGATGAGCAGAAGGCCGAAAGAATAATTGAAGGGCTTATGTATAATTGATTCGACCTTTAACCACGCCCTTATTCTATATAATTAACGATAAAGGAATTTACTTAGGTAGGTTCCTTTATTTTTTTGAACGAAAAGCAAACTACTTTGCAAGATAAGGTAATGAATTTTACTATTTGATAAATTCAATATAAGTCGAGATTTTTTAGTTTTGCCGAAAGTTGATATAATATAAAAGGAGGCTCAACCAAAGCCTCCTTTTACCGAAACATGAAATTGTTCAACCAAAAATGAAAAAACTATGTATTTTCAATTAGAAAATACCAAACATGTGCAATTTACAATATTTAATTAATATTTCAATAAACCCGATGTTAATTTATTTTAATCACAATGTTTATCGATTTATTTGAGTATTTTAGGGTAATGATATTTTAGTCTATCTAATATAAAAAAATGTAACTCTATTTATTGAGGAGAGTGTTAAACAAATTAGTTATTCTGAAACAAAGGCAATGAAAAAAAATTTCAGCATACTATGTTTATTCTTATGCATTTACAGCAGTATGGCGCAGCCTGCAGATGTTGGTAGACAGCCATATCGAAATTTCACCCATCGCGATTATGTTGGACATATACAGAATTGGGCTATAGTTCAAGATCATAGAGGTGTAATGTATGCTGGTAATAACAATGGAGTTTTAGAGTACGATGGAAATACTTGGAAAACGATCCCAATTAATGGAAATATTGCCCGATGCCTTGATGTAGATGAGTATGGGCGAGTTTGGGTTGGAGCGCAGGATGACATGGGCTACCTCGCAGCCGATTCAACGGGCAACCTATTTTTTAAATCGTTGAAAGGAATGGTTAGCTGCAGCGGGCATGAAATAGGCTTAACCCGACAGGTATGCGCCACCCCTTCGGGGGTTTATTTTAGCACGAACTCGTGTATTGTAAAAATAAATGGAAATGAGGTAACGCACTATAGCCCAAAAACATACTTCCATAGAACTTACAGCGTATCAGATAAAGTTTTTAGCGTGCAGCCCGGCGTTGGGTTGACGGTTCTAAAAAATGATACCCTTATGCTTGCTCCACAAGGTGAGTTTTTCGAAAATATTCTTATATATGCAATGGTTCCTTTCGATGAGTATACTATTCTAATTGCAACACAATCAGACGGTTTTTTCCTATATAATACACAGGGTTTAAGTGATGAAACTGTAGAGTACACATCCAATTTTTTAACCCGTTTTTATACAAACGATGATTCCTTTTTTAGCGAGAACTGGGTATACTGTGGGGTAGCACTTAACAATAACTTGTTCGCCTTTGGTACTTACCGAGGCGGCGTAGCATTAATAGATAAAAAAGGCCAAATTGTTCAACGAATTGGCAAAGCAGAAGGAATACAGGACGAAACTGTTTGGAATATTACTGCTGACAATCAGGATAATTTATGGATGGCCCTTAATAATGGTATCTCGTACGTCGCAATTAACTCACCAATTACATTTTGGGATAAGGAGTCTGGGCCACAAGGGGTGTTGCAATCCGTGCTCACAACCCAATATGGGTTGTATGCTTCTACAAATGCGGGTGTTTTCCTGTTAGAGAAGGGCGAATTTAAGCGAGTTGAAGGAATTCTCGATTTATCATGGGGAATAACAAAAGTAAAATCGTCCGATAACCGTGAGGCCATACTTGTTGGCACTGGGAATGGAATTTATCAAATAGAGGGATTAAATGCTCGATTGATAAAGTATGGCGATGTTGGTGCAATAAATATTTTTCAATCGAAAAAATTTGAAAACCACCTTTTTGTTGGGCTTTATGATGGGCTTGGTGTGATTAAGTACCTTAATGGACAGTGGGTTTATGTAGGTAAATTTAGTGAAACGACAGGACGTATTTGGTTTGTTGAGGAGGATGGTAATGGGGTTTGGTTCGTTTTACGACACAAAGGGGTAGCTAAGGCTTTTGTTAATGATATAGATAAGCTTCAATTCGATTCGTTAAATGTATATACAGATTTTACTCATAAACTCAATTTTGACGAGGAGGATAGGTTGCTAAATGTGGCAGGTAAGCTACGGTTTTCAACAACTAAAGGGCTTTACTATTTTCATATGCCGAGTAATTCGTTTAAGCCCGATACATCTTTAGGTCTACAATATACTCAAGGTAAATTGGGGATTAATATTCTAAGAAAGGACCAGCTAGATTATCTTTGGTTTGAGTCGTACGAAAAGGCTTTTGAACGAAGTCTTATGCGTGCCAAAGTAATAGGTGATACCTCGTTAATGCTTTTGCCTGCTGAGTTTAATGAGTTTCCTAAAATGGTATTTACCGACGTGAATACCACTGAGAATGGAGTTGCCTGGATTGCAGGTGTTGATGGACTTTACCAGTTTAACCCAATGGCTACTAGCCACAAAATACGTATCCCAAGCATTCTTATTCGGAGCGTTACTTCGGCTGGTAAGGTTTTGTTTGGTGGGAATGTTAGTCGAGAATGCCCCGATGGTTATTTTGAATGTATAAGCAAAGCAACCACTATTAGTGCTAAAAACACAATTTCGTACAAAGATAATTCGGTAGGTTTTACCTTCGCTTCGCCTTTTTTTGGACAGCAAGACAATGTAAAGTTTTCTTACCAACTTGTTGGGTTCGATTCAACCTGGAGCGAATGGGTTAGTGCTCAGTCCAAGGAATATACAAACCTTCCGTATGGAAAGTATGCGTTTAGGGTAAAGGCAATGAGTGTTTATGATGTGGAGAGTTCTGTTGCCGAATTTAGATTTGAGGTTGAGCCCCCGTGGTACAAATCTTCGGGAATGTATGTCGTTTACGTGTTTTTGTTGTTGGGTTTAGTAATGCTCGTGGTGGCTATAAAAACACGAATGCTAAAAGCAACGAACATGAAGTTACAACGTTTGGTTGACGAGAGAACCCATGAAATTTCTGAACAGCAAAAGTATATAATTCAGAAAAATGATGTTTTATCACTTCAAAAAGAAGAGATTGAAAGCCAACGAGATGAACTTGATTTCCGAAACCAGCAAACCAAAGCTAGTATTGAGTATGCGCTAACTATACAGAAAGCCATTTTGCCTAGCAAGAGTTATATTGACAGATATTTTGATAGTTTTATTTTATATAGACCGAAGGATGTTGTTTCGGGCGATTTTTATTGGTTCTCGAAAGTGAAACGCTCCGACGGGTCAGTAAAACTCATTTTTGCAGTAGTTGACTGCACAGGGCATGGCGTACCGGGTGCATTAATGAGTATGATTGGCAGCAGAATACTTAGTGAGATAGTAGAGGTAAGGCGTATTTTTGACCCTGCGGAAATTCTCGACACTCTAAGTACAATGCTTAATAGAGTGCTTAGTCAAAAGGCGAACCAGGGCTTCGATAGTATGGATGCATCAATTTGCACATTCGAGCAAGTTACTCCACAACGGTACTTAGTGGCTTTTGCAGGAGCGAATAGACCGCTGGTTTATGTTTCTCAAGGATCACAGGTTTTAAATGTAATTAGAGGGAACCGAAAATCTATAGGAGGGATACTACCGGATATTGATAAAGACTTTGAGACCCACCTAATAGATTTGGCTATAGGCGATAGTATTTTTATGTATACCGATGGTTTGTCGGATCAAAATAATCAGCTTAACAAAAAGTTTACAACCAACAGGTTGCATTCTATCTTCTCGGCCCATATTTCAGAGTCTATGGAAGCAATGGGTGGTGCCCTTGAAGAGGAGATTATGAAGTTTAAGGGTAATGAGCCCCAGCGCGACGATATAACCGTTGTGGGGTTAAGATTGAAGTAAAAAAAACGCCCTGTCAGTAAACTGAAGAGCGTTTTTTTTAGAATAAGTATTAACTAGTTAGGCAGATACTCTTGAACAGCCTCTATTCCTCTAGTAATGGCTTCAATATTCATAGGTATTAAATGGTGGTGACGTTCGGGTAGTGATTGCACTAGTCCCCTTTCAACGTTCTCCATTTTTACAATGGGCTTTATTTTAAGGTAAGCACCTAAAACAATCATGTTAAATGTTTTAGCATTTTGCAATTTTGTTGCTTCCTCCATTGCCTCAATCTTGTATATCTTAATGTCCTTACGCTGGGGGTGGCGAACAATACCATTCGGATCGTAAAGTAATACCCCTCCAGGTTTAACAGAACTCTCAAACTTATCGAGCGACTGCTGATTAAGGATGATTGCAGTGTCAAATTCTTGAAGAATAGGTGAGCTTATGCGGCTGTCGCTTAAAATAACGGTTACGTTTGCTGTTCCACCGCGCATCTCAGGGCCATATGATGGCATCCACGATACTTCTTGGTCTTGCATGATGCCTGAGTAAGCAAGGATTTTTCCCATTGACAGAACTCCTTGTCCCCCAAAACCGGCAATTATTATCTCTTCAGTCATATTTAATATTTTAAAATTACTTATTAACCTTTTAAATCACCAAGCGGGTAGAATGGGAACATGTTCTCAACCATCCACTCATTAGATTTTACAGGGCTAAGTTTCCATCCAGAGTTGCAGGTAGAAACCACCTCAACAAATTGAGTACCCGTGTTCTTTCCAACGTTTTGGAAAGCTTTAAGGATTGCCCTCTTGCATTTACGAACTGCTGCAGGAGTATGTACTGCCTGACGAGTAACAAACTCTGTACCTGGTAATTGAGCAATTAGTTCGGTTATTTTTAGAGGATGGCCGTTAAGTTTTACATCACGTCCGTAAGGAGAAGTAGCGGTTTTCATGCCAACTAGGGTAGTTGGTGCCATCTGGCCACCAGTCATACCATAAATAGCATTATTTATAAAAATAACCACAATATTCTCACCGCGGTTGCAAGCGTGAATAATTTCGGCGGCGCCAATTGATGCCAAGTCACCATCACCTTGGTAGGTGAAAACGTACTTCTCGGGCATTAGCCTTTTAATAGCTGTTGCTACAGCTGGTGCTCTACCGTGAGCCGCTTCTTGCCAGTCAACACTAATGTAGTTGTAAGCAAGCACAGCACATCCAACAGGTGATACAGCGATGGTTTTTTCCTGTATTCCCATCTCTTCAATAACTTCGGCAACTAGTTTATGAACTACTCCATGGCTACAACCAGGACAGTAGTGCGTAACATTGTCAGTTAGAAGTGATGGCTTTTTGTATACCAGGTTTTCTGGCTTAATGATATCTTTTACTTCCATAATTACTTCACATTAATAATTTTCTCTTCAATTGCCTTAACAACCTCGTTTGGAGTAGGAATCATTCCTCCTAAGCGTCCATAATGCTCAACGGGTACTTTGCCGTTAACAGCAAGACGAACATCTTCAACCATTTGTCCAGCGCTCATTTCAACTGATAGGAAGCCTTTAACGCGAGTGGCTAGTTCCTGAATAATTTTGGTTGGATAGGGGTAAAGTGTTATTGGGCGTAGAAGTCCAACTTTATAACCTTTTTCGCGACATAGCGTAATAGCCTTTTGGCTAATTCTGCTCGATGAACCGTATGCAACAATGATATATTCAGCATCTTCGCAATCAATCATTTCGTAGCGTACCTCATTCTCTTTAATGGTATTGTACTTAGCAATTAGCTTGTGGTTAAACTGCTCTTGCTTAGCACTGTCCAGTTCAAGTGAAGTAATTACATTGTAATCTCTATCGGCTGTTTTGCCTGTAGTAGCCCATGAACCGCTCATCTTTTTAATCTCCGCTTCGGTCCACCTTGGTTTTACTTCGCTAAGCTTCACTTTCTCCATCATTTGGCCAATAACGCCATCGGATAGGATCATTACAGGGTTAAGATATTTGAAAGCTAGGTCGAAGCCTAGGCCAACAAAATCATTCATTTCCTGAACCGAAGCTGGTGCTAAAACGATTAGGTGATAATCACCGTGTCCGCCGCCTTTAACAGCTTGAAAGTAGTCGCTTTGTGCTGGTTGGATAGTGCCCAGTCCGGGACCTCCCCTAACCACGTTTACGATTAAGCAGGGTAACTCAGCACCTGCAATGTAGGTTATTCCTTCTTGTTTTAAGCTAATACCGGGGCTCGATGATGAAGTCATCACCTTCTTTCCGCAACCCGCGCCACCGTATACCATATTGATAGCGGCTACTTCGCTCTCTGCCTGAAGAACTACCATACCGGTATCTTCCCAAGGTTTTTTGAGCATTAGGGTTTCCATAACCTCTGACTGTGGGGTAATAGGGTAGCCAAAATATCCATCGCAACCACAACGAATGGCTGCCTCGGCAATAACCTCATTCCCCTTCATTAGTTTGTAATCTGCCATTTTGTAATAATATTTATAGTTATTTACTTTGTTCTTTAGGTTAGGCTTCAACCTTTACCTTGTAGACTTCAATTACGCCGTCGGGGCATACAAGCCCGCAGTTTGCACATCCTATGCACGCCTCAGGATTAGCCATATACGCGTAGTTATAGCCTTTCCCGTTAACCTCATGGGCAAGTGCCAGTACATTGGTAGGACATGCTACAACGCAAAGATTACACCCTTTACATTTCTCCACATCTACCGTAACTGCTCCTCTAATTTTTGCCATTTTAAAATTGTGTTTAAATGATTACTATTTATGTTATTTATGATTACTTATATAGTAAATGGTTTACTCCCTATTTAATAGGATGGTTTTTATGGAACATCTTGAGTCTGTATTCCAGGTCAGGAAATTGACTCTCGTGGGTTTGCGAAACGCAAGCTCTTAGCCCTTCGGTACGCTCGCTACCAGTTATGGATAGAGATATTGCGCTAATTCCATAGTAAATAAGTTCTTCAATTAAATCTTCGCCCGAAAGGCCTGGGTACGAGATGGTAAAGTAAAAGCCATCGGCAAGAGGCTTGTCTTCGTCCATATCGTATACAATTTTGAACCCATTTTCGGTAAATAGGTTTTTCATCACGTGCGCTCTTTCGCCATAAACTTTAACGGCCTCAACAAAGTTGAAGTCGCCGTCGTTTGCTGCTTTTAGCATAGCTGCTAGTCCGTACTGTGCAGAGTGCGATGTGCCTGATGAGAGTGAGTATATGGCTCCGTATACCATAGCACGGCCAAACTCATCAGTTCCGAAGTATTGTTTTAAATCTGGATATTTCCGGTTGAAAAGTTTATCGCTTACTACCATGCTACCAATTCGTTGCCCTGCATAGCTAAATGCTTTTGAGCTAGATATTAGCATTAGCCAGTTGTCGGTATAGTTTGCAACTGTTACCTGGTATGGAGGTTTTCCGGGTACCGAAAGATCCTTGCGGAAGTCCATTGCAAAGTACGCAAGGTCTTCAATAACCATCACATCGTACTTAGTTGCTAGTTTTCCAATAATTTCGAGTTCCTGCTCCGAGAAGCAAATCCACGATGGATTGTTGGGATTCGAGTAAAGTATGGTACTAATATTCCCGTTCTTAAGGTAACTTTCGAGTTTCTCTTCTATCTTTTTGCCTCTGTAGTTATAAACGTCAAAGGTTTCATGTTTCATACCCAGAACCTTTACCTGCTGTTTTTGCACGGGAAAGCCTGGGTCGATGAACAGGATGGTGTCTTTTTTCGAGTCACAACGGTTTCCCACAAGAAATGCAGCCATTCCGCCTTGCATTGAACCCACGGTTGGGATACAACATTTCTCAGCAACGTTGATGTTCATAAAGTTTTTTACGAATCTCGAAATTTCCTTTTTTAGCGAAGGAATACCATCGATTATTGGATAAATTTGGGCCACTCCGCTATTTAGCGCTTTTATCTCGGCTTCGATACCAACCTTAGCTGGTGCAAGTCCGGGAACGCCCATTTCCATTCGTATAAATTTTTCGCCTGTTGCTGCTTCAATATCGCTAACCAGCTTTACAATTTCCCTAATTGTAGCTCTGCCAACTTTTTGTAATCCAGATTCGTCAATTTTCTGTTTTACTACGTTGTAGGGGATAGGTGTGTTTTTCATACTTAAACTGTTTTATTGCCTGAAAATCAGCATTATATTTGAATTAGAATTATCTAGATAATATATAAATCAGACTAAACTTTACAGAGTACAATTTTAGTAAAGATTTATATAAATTAAAAGCATTTTAAGGGTATTTAATAACAGTTTGTAACCTTTATTGTGAATTTAGAATGATTTCAAATGTTTTTAGTCTTTTTTTTGTAAGAAATGTAACTTCGTATTCGTTTAATGTTCTTTTGACTGTACTGTAAACGGAAGGTTGCTTGTATAGTTTTATTTTTTTGTGATGCCTGTTTTGTATGGCAACCCTTTTATTTAGCTATTTGGTGGGAGAGGAGTTGTTTACAGGAGTATGGATTATTGACAAAAATGGTCGTTCCGAAGGAAAGACCATTTTTGGTTATTTTGTAGACGATGTAAATGTTTACTTCGTTTATACAAATTTCTTTTTCAGCTCTTCAACCCACTCAGAAATTCTTTTGTCGGTTTTGTCCTTCTCAAAATCTTCGTCAATAGGTAAGCCAACAAACTGGTTATCAATTACTGCTTCGGAGTCGGTAAAGTTATACTTTGAAGTAGGAACCTGCCCCACTATTTTAGCATCGTTTGTTAACATTATTTTTGCTAAAACACCCATTGCATCAACAAAGGTTGCAGCGTATGTTACTGAGTCGCCTAAGCCAAAAAGTGCAAAAGATTTACCTTCATAGTTAATCTTATCAATTTCTGGTCTAAATAAATCCCAGTCATCTTTTGTTCTCTCTGCGTTCCAGGTTTCTTTTCCAATGGTTGAACAGCCTAGCACAATGTTGTCATAGCGATCAAGATCTGAGGCTTTGCTGTCTTTTACAGGAATTAGGTCGGCCATATTGGGACCAAATGCTTGCTGTACTTTTTTTGCAATATTTTCAGTCTTACCACCGGTTGGACCGAAGAAGATGCCTACTTTTTTTTTCATATCTTTTTAAGTTGTGATTTAAGTATTATGTATGTAAAATGTTGCTCAATGCTTTTCACAAAAATACATTTTTTATTGGAATTTATCAAGCACTTTTAGCCTCCAAACCATTAGTATTAGACTATTATAAGTGCAAAGTTCATTTATTCAGCGAATTAAATATTATGATTGTGTTTAACTCTACTCTTTAAACCGCTAAAACCTTCTTTTTACTTTGCACTTTACGCCCATCGTTTTTCGGAGTATTTTTTTTTGTGAAATTTTACCCTTTTTATTAATAGATTTGCGACCTAATTTTAAATTTAATCGTTGTGAAAAATAATATATATTCGTTTATCCCATTGTTGCTTATTTTGATTCTAGCCACGAATGTGGCAATGGCCTCTGATACTTTAGTGAATGTTATAGATGCAAAAAAAGTTGAACATCGAGTTTTTTCTAGCATTTTCTTCTCCCACTACGTATCGATAAATGAAAATGTTACCCCAAGGTCGGCTTTTGAAATGCCAACGGCATTGCTTGGTTACTCTGCAACGCTATCAAAAAAATTGAAGGCAACCATCGTGTTTGATGTTACTCGAACCACATCGGATATTCAAGTTTTTGATACTGATGGAAACGAGCTAGATGTAACTTACTTTAGCGGTAGCAAATACACGGCTTTTTTAAAGATGGCTGAAATATACTATTCTGTAAATGAGCACATTGACTTGCGTATTGGGCAGCTGCTTAATACCCAGTACTTAACCCTGCAAGATAAGTTTTGGGGTTACCGTTACGTTTACTTTACTTTGCAAGAAGTGCATAGATATGGAAGTCCTGCTGATTTTGGAGCGCAAATTGATCTTAAAGCAGGCGGCGTAATACTTAATCAGATTTCAGTAACCAATGGCGATGGCCCTTTTAAGCATCAGGATGCGGATGGAGTCTTTCTTTTTTCGAATAATTTTGAGGTTAAACCGCTCGATAACCTAATTCTGAAACTTTATACCGATTATGCTCCAGCGCCAATGAATACTGGGGAAGATAAGTATACGCTATCGGCATTTGCTGGTTATAAAACCGAGCTATTTCGAGTTGGGTTTGAGTTTAGTAAACTTTACAACGTGGGCTTTACGTACAATCGAGATTTTTATGGTTATTCGGCATTCGGAAGCGTGGCCTTAGGTAGTCGTTTTGACCTGTTTGCAAGATATGATTACTTTAGCAAATCGAATATTTATAATGTAAACAATGGCCATTTTTTGCTTGGTGGACTACAGTATAAGCCCCATAAAAATTTATTTTGCTCAGTAAACTTCCGAAGCCTTAACCCTAGTAATAAAAGGTGGATTTACACTAGTTTTGGGGTAAGTTTTTAGTGAACGACTTATGGAATAAATAAAGCCTGCCGAACAATTGTTCGGCAGGCTTTATTTTAGACTATTCTATTGCTGTTACGCTGGTTTTATGCCATATCAATTTAGAAAGGAGATTACTCCGTTCCTAATGGCTGACGAGGGCTAAACATATTTGAAAAACTCTCCGAAATCTCTTTCGAAACAATATCCCAGCGCATAATTATAAGGATTACTAAAATAATAGCAGTGCCAATAAGAAAAAACTCTGTTAGGGTTCTTTTTTTAAGCCAGCTTCCTATTTTGTTCATAAGCAAAGTTTTGTTTGCGCTTAATTCCCTGTCTATTTTTTCTCGCTAAGTGCAGCAACCGAAAGCAGCACACCTAGAACGATACCCAAAAATGCGGCAAATAGTACTTGCATATTTTCAGGTAAACAAAATGTTATTGTGTGAGCTGGAATCCAGAAGAATGGAATGGTTTTTTTGAAAACAAAATTCCATTGAACGCTCCAGTTTAGCGAGGGAAAAATCTCTTTAAATTTTATTGGTTTTAAAAATCCTGCAATGGTTCCGCCATTATTAACAATATGCGTGTCGGTAATTTTGTGAAATGTCATAAATACCGGGGCAAATGAAGTATTCATTGCCGCACTAATGCAAAATGCAACAAAAACTTTTGCCCACGACAAATTTCCTTTGAGAGCAGGAATGGCATTCTCTATTCCAATATAAGTAAGGAATGATGGAACTCCGCTTGTAAATATTACAAACGACATTTTTATCCACAGCCCCAGAAAGCCCCAAACAATGGCTCTAGGAATTATTCCGAAGCCTGGCTCGTTAAAGTTTCCGGTTCTAATTCTAAGTCCAATCATTTCGCCAAAAGTGGCAAGTATGGCAAACTTAATAAAGCTCATAATCATACCGTGAGCGTTATTAAAATCTGTGTACGCTTTATAAACCGAGGGTACAATAAAGAATGGTAGAAGTAGCACAATTACTATTGCTACTACCATTAAATCCTTTTTTTTCATATGTCAACCTATTTTCAAAGGAACATTATAGAACACGCAAGGGGTAGTGATTCTACTTTGTGCTCACGTTGTTGTTCTGAATGTTCCTTGTTTAAAATTATTTTTGCTACTTCTCTATCCTTATCCTTGCGTCAACAGCAACCACCCTATCTTTTCTACCTAGAAGGGGATTTAGGTCCATTTCGAAAATCTCAGGAGCTGCGGTAACTAAAGCCGAAACCCGAGCTACTATTTCAGCAAAATGTTCTACGTTAACAGGCTCCTGTCCGCGAACTCCTTCTAGTATTTTGTGGCTTTTTAAGCGAAGAATTAGGTCGGCAGCAGCCGCTTTAGAAATGGGAGCAATACCAGTATTTACATCTTTTAAAACCTCGATAAAAATACCACCAAGTCCGCATAGAACCATATGTCCGAATAAATCTTCGCGTTTTGCACCAACAAATAGCTCAACACCGCTTAGCATTGGCTGGATTAGAATGGCCGTTGTGTCTTTTATTTTAATCATTCGGTTAAACTCGTCGGCAACAACCTCGGGGGTTTTAACATTAAGTACTACGCCGCCAACATCCGATTTATGAACAGGACCTACCACTTTCATTACCACAGGATATCCTAGTTTCTGTGCAGCTTTTTGTGCATCGTTGGCAGATGTTACTACGGCTTCGCCAGCGCGTGTAATGCCTGCTGCATCGAGAAGTTCTTGTTGTTTTTCGGGTGAAAGGTATCCGTTGCCTGCATTATCAATAATGTTGCGAATGGCTTTTACGTTTACTTCGGGTTGTTCAATATTCTCGGGTTGAGGCTTTGGCGTATGGTAAACCTTTGCCAGTGCATTACCAAATATTACTTCATCGGGGAAGTTAATTCTACCTTTAGCAATGAAATGCTTAATTTCATCTTTTACGTTAATAATTGATGGCAAAATGGGGTAAATGGGTTTTTTGCATTCGCGCATTTTTTGGTCGAGCACATCGTAAACATCGTAAACGGGGAATAGGCCAGGGCTACCAAAAATTACGGCCATGGCGTCAATATTGTCGAAATCGTTCTCGCAGGCATCAATAATATGGCCAAGCTGCTCTGCAGTTCCGGTGGCAAGAAAGTCGATTGGGTTTGCAACAGAAGAACCTCCAAATAGTTTTTCTAGTAAAGCGTCAGCTTTTGGGCCAGTTATGGCAGGCACTTCGAGGTTATTGTTCGAAAGGGCATCGGTAAGCATAACTGCTGGTCCGCCTGCGTGGGTAATAATGGCTACGCGTTTTCCCTTAAGCTCGGGATGCACAAAGATGCCCGCTACGGTAGCTAGCTCCTCACGGCTATGGCATCTTACAATTCCTGCTTTTCTGAAAAGTGCTTCAACAGCAACATCGCTACTGGCTAGAGCACCTGTGTGCGAGCTGGCAGCACGGCTTCCGGCATCTGACCCACCACTTTTTATGGCAGCAATTTTACAACCCTTACGAATTAGCGACGATGCATGCTTTAAAAGCATATCGGGCTTGCTTATGCTTTCAACATATAAAAGTTTAACTAGCGAGCTGGTTTTAGGGTTAAAATTCTCGTCCATATCCTTCAGGATATCTTCAACCCCCATTTGTGCGCTATTTCCAACGCTGTAAACCGATGAGAATGTTAATCCTTTTGTTATTCCCGTTTCCATAATAAACACGGCGGTTGCACCCGAACCAGTAATAAAGTCGATGCCCTTGGGCTCTAACTTAGGAATAGGAAGCGAGAAAACGCCCGTGTAGTTCGAGTTCATCATCCCAATGCAGTTGGGCCCAATTAGGCTGCCGTTAACAGAGTTTATGATATCAACAATTTCTTTCTCAAGCTTAGCGCCCTCTTCACTTTCCTCATGAAAGCCTGCCGAGAGTATAATAAAAGCACGGGTCTCCTTCTCTTTTGCAAGAACCCTTACCGTTTCTGGACAATGTTTTGCTGCAATGGCAATTATGGCTAAGTCAACCTGTGGTAGGCTTTCAACAGTTTTGTTGCAGCTAATACCTTGAATAATATCAGCTTTTGGGTTTACAACGTAAAGCTTGCCTTTGTAGTTATTGTCGATAAGGTTTTTTAGCACTCTTCCTCCTGGCTTTTGTATGTCGTCGGAGGCGCCTACAATTACAATGCTTTTTGGGTCAATAAGTTGATTGGTAATCATTTTAAAATGTTTTTATAGTGATTTTTATTGTTCGTTTCTGATTGTTTAATAGCCCATGCTAAAACGGCAACAAACTTACAAAAGTTTTTGCAAGCATTTTATAATAAAATGGATGCTATACAGCTTTAGGTACATTTTGTTTTAGCATTTTTTCAATCTATCGTGTCATTTAATGGTTGTTAAGTCATTATGAATAATGTGTTTCGGTGAAAATTTTCGATTTTTCCGTATGCAGAATTTAATTATATGATACAAAAACTGTTTATGACCTAGTTGAACCTCCTTTTTTTGCAAAGTTTTTTGAGTAAAGGATAGGAGTTAACAGCCATTGATCTGTTTCTATAAGTCTACGTACCGACTTTTTAATAAGTTGCCTAACTCCAATTGAAACTAAGCTTGTATATTTGCAGCAAACTTTGAGGGTATGAATGTGATTGAATCAATTTTGAGTAAGGATGAGCTTACGCGGCAGGATATAACACTGCTACTGCAAGCAAATGATGAAGATAAAGCTAAACTTTTTGCCAAATCGGCCGAGGTTAAAGAAAAACATGTTGGCAAAAGGGTTTATTTCCGAGGATTAATTGAAATGTCGAATATATGTAGTAAGAATTGTTACTACTGTGGTATAAGGTCGGGCAATCAAAATTTTTCGCGATATAACCTCTCGGACGATGAGGTTGTTGACGCTGCACGATATTCCTGGGAGAATAATTATGCAAGCATAGCAATTCAAACAGGCGAGGTTTGCGGTAGTGCTTTTACGCAAAGAATTGTTAACTTGTTAAAGAAAATTAACGCTGCAACCAATAGTGAGCTTGGTATTACTCTGTCTATGGGTGAGCAAACTGAGGATACATACAGAGAATGGTTTGAAAACGGTGCCATTCGTTACCTCCTTCGCATCGAGTCGTCTAACAGAGAACTTTACTCAAAATTGCATCCAAACAATCAAACCCACGATTTTGATAAACGGATAGAATGTCTTCGCTCATTACGTAGGGTAGGCTACCAAGTTGGTAGTGGTATTATGGTTGGCTTACCCTTTCAAACTATTGATAACCTAGCTGATGATTTGCTGTGGTTAAAGGAGATGGATGTGGATATGGTGGGTTTAGGTCCTTACGTTGAGCACCCCGATACCCCTTTATATAAATATCAAAATATGCTTTTACCGCTTGAAGAGCGTTTTGCCCTTTCGCTCAAGGTAATTGCCATTCTGCGTATTCTTATGAAGGATATAAATATTGTGGCTCCTACGGCGTTGCAAGCAATTGACAAGTTAGGTCGAGAGAAAGCAATTAAAATTGGGGCAAATGTGGTAATGCCGAACGTAACACCAGGGTTGTACAGAAATGATTATAAGCTATACGATAATAAGCCATGTGTTGATGATGCAGTTGACGATTGCAAAAAATGCCTTGAGGCTCGTATACAACTTACCGGAGATGAAATTGGGTACAATGAGCATGGTAACTCAAAACATTTTGCCCGAAGAACGAAAATAGTTCCGTAGCACTTTTACCGACTTTTTTACCCCTTTCGCCGATTAGTTGTTTCATATCGGTATACAGCAACATACATTTGTACCATAAACTAAAAACAATTGATATGGAACGAATTGAAAAAGATAAACCACACGGAAACAATGCTCGCGTTGTTGTTGGTCTTGTATTTTTAACCCTCGGCGCACTTCTTTTTGCCGATAGGTTTGATATTATCCCTTTTGTATGGAATAGATACCTTTTTACATGGCAAAGTTTGCTTATTTTTCTGGGCTTAATTAGCTTAACTAAAAGAGAATCAAGAGCAACGGGCTTGGTGCTTATTGCCATTGGAGGTTTTTTCTTGGCCTCAAGAGTTTTAGGATACCCATTCGGCATTCGTTACTTTTTTTGGCCAATAGTGTTTGTGGGGGTAGGGTTAATACTTATACTTCATAGGAATGGGCCTATGCGTCATTCTAAAAGAGGCCTTTCAAAAGGAGTGGTTGATATGGATTTTATTGAAGATGTGGCCATATTTGGTGGAAGCGAAAAAAAAATAACATCGAAAAATTTTAGGGGCGGCAAAACTACCAATATCTTCGGAGGCAGTAATTATGATATGATGGACGCCGAACTGGCACCTGGTCAAAGCGTGTTAGATGTGTTTTGCCTGTTTGGAGGATTCAAAATTATTGTTCCTTCTGGCTGGCGTGTAAAAATTGAGATAGTCTCTATTTTTGGCGGCTACGACGATAAGCGCCGAGTGCTATCGAGAACTGATGCAGAAGATGGACGTGAGCTCGTGTTAAAAGGGGTTGTGATTTTTGGTGGTGGCGAAATAAAAGGATACTAACTAAATGTACCATCCTATATTTAGAACACCCATTGGAAAAATCGTTTTTGCAACGTGGTGGATAGCGGTAACCGCTATCCACTGCGCTGTTTTATATTTTTTTTACCATATAGAAGTTTCCATTGCCGTTACAGATAGTTTGGTTTGGGGTTTACTTTTTTCTATTCTTTCGTTAGGTCTGTGGTTTTGGGTTGAAATAAGCGACATTGAAACACAACGGCCACTAACCATAGCAGTAAATCATATTGGAGCTGCGGCGGTTACCGTTTTGTTGCTAGTTGCACTCCATCGATTTGTACTTACGCAAATATTCTTACACAATAATGATTACCTTAATTTTCTGGATTACTCTTTACTGGGCAGAATAATTTTAGGTGTTTCTTTGTACGTGCTTATCGTTTTGGTGTACTATCTTATAATATATATAAATAACTTTCGCCAAAAATTAGTGCATGAGGCCGAGCTAAAAGCATTGGTTAAGGATGCTGAGTTAAGCTGGCTAAAGCTTCAATTAAACCCACACTTCCTTTTTAATAGTTTAAATTCAGTAAGTTCACTAACATTAACAGCTCCCGAAAAGGCCTCGGAAATGATTACCCGTTTATCTGAACTTTTGCGGTACTCTCTTAGGCAATCGCCCGATACCATGGTTACGCTTAGCGATGAGATTGAAAATTGCGAGAAGTACCTTGAGATTGAAAAGGTTCGATTTGGCGATAGGTTAGATTACTCGATTAACAGTTGCCCCGAATGTTTAACCGTTACCGTTCCTAGTATGCTTTTACAGCCCTTGTTTGAGAATGCAATAAAGCATAGCGTTGCACAAACAGCCGATACGTCGTTTATTAAGGCCGAAGTTGAAATTGTTAAGGGCTTTTTATGTGTTAAGATAGAAAATTCGCTGCCTAGTTTTCCTACTAATTCAGCGGGTAATGGGGTTGGACTCGATAATATTAGGCGCAGGCTGATACTTATATACGGAACCCCAAACTTACTTTTTATTGAGAAATCCGAGAGTGCTTTTCGGGTTACTGTTTCAATCCCCATAAATTAAATGAACTATGAGAACTATTATTGTTGAGGATGAAATACTTGCGAGGGATTTGCTTAAAAAATACTTATCTATTCATACTGATATAGAGATTATTGGCGAGTATGGCGATGGTTTTTCGGCCGCTGTGGCCATTAATAAGGAGAAACCCGATTTGGTTTTGCTCGATATTCAGCTACCCCGTTTAAATGGTTTTGAAATGCTCGAAGTACTCGACCATTTACCCCTAATTGTGTTTACTACTGCCTATGATGAGTATGCCGTAAAGGCGTTTGAGCGTAATGCAACCGACTATTTGCTTAAGCCTTTTTCGCCCCAGCGTTTTAGTGAGGCTTTGGCTAAGGCGAGGGAGAAGCTCGCTTTTTCGGATAGTGAGACAGAGTTAACCTCCTCAATGGTTAATGATTTATCGTCATCAATCCCTCTGGCTCGAATTGTGGTAAAGGATAGCAAGGGAATACATATAATTGGAGTCCCCGAAATTCGATACTTCGAAGCACAGGACGATTATATTATGGTACATTGCGAGCAAGGACGTTTTTTAAAGAAACAAACTATGAAAAGCCTTGAGGAAAGGCTTAACCAAAAACAATTTGTTCGAATACATAGGTCGTATATTGTTAACGTATCCAGTATTAAACGTATTGAACCATATGAGAAAGAATCGTATTTGGTTTTTTTGAAGAATGATGAAAAGATAAAGGCGAGTGCCGCTGGCTATAAACTTTTAAGAGAGAGGCTTGATTTTTAGACTACAATAGTTGAATTTTAACATCAGTAGCCCGATGAATTCCTATTTTCCGACTCTGCCACTCTTCTATTTTGCCCAGAATGGCAATAAATTTAAGGTAAGTTCCATACTTTACACTATCGTAGTCGAAGCAGGCGCTGATTATCAGGCATTTACTAAACCCCCACGGACTATTACCATTATTATATCAACTTTACTGTTTGGATAATTATTTTTAATCATTAACAGAACAATATGGTATTTTTTTTGTATTAATGCTAAATTTGAGGCGTCTACTTATAATGCTTTTATTTTGAAACTATGAGGTTGATAAAGTCTGCTGTTCTTAAAGTTTGCCTGCTAAGTTTGCTTAGCCTTGCTACGCTTAATGTAAGTGCACAGTATTTTGGGCGCAACCGACCCATTTACAAGACGTTTAACTATAAGGTGTTTGAGTCGCCAAACTTTGAGCTATACCACTATTTCGAGAACGATTCGGTAATTGAGCGTTTGGCTCAAGCATCGGAGCAATGGTATGCAATGCACTCGCAAATTTTTGGCGATACCATAAAGAAACGGAACCCTATAATTTTTTATTCTAACCACCCTGATTTCCAGCAAACCACGGCCATTTTTGGAACCGTTGATGTGGGCACAGGTGGAGTAACCGAAGCCCTAAAAAATAGGGTTATAATGCCCGTAACCGAAACGTGGAGCCAAACCGACCACGTACTAGGGCACGAACTTGTTCATGCTTTCCAGTTTAATTCCATTTTAGAACGCGACTCAACCAACTTAAACTCACTTAGCAACCTACCTTTGTGGATGATTGAGGGTATGGCCGAGTACCTCTCAATAGGTAGCGTTGACTCACACACGGCTATGTGGATGCGCGATGCGGTTCTGAATAATGATTTTCCTACGCTCGAGCAGATGTCGCGGAGCTATAAATATTTCCCTTATCGGTACGGACAAGCATTTTGGGCATTTATTGGAAGAACTTTTGGCGACAGCCTAATTGTCCCCATATTTCTAGAAACGGCTAAGCGAGGGTACGATAGCGCTTTAAAGCGTTACTTGGGGCTAGACGAGAAGGAGTTTTCTGAAATTTGGAAGCGAACCAATATTGAGCATTTTAAAATGGTGATGAAGGATACGGTAGATTCACCATCGGGGAGGAGTATCCTCAATGCAGATAACGCAGGTTACACAAATATCTCACCCTCAATTAGCCCCAGTGGTAAGTATGTGGCTTTTTACTCTGAAATGGACCTGTTCTCCATTGATCTGTTTTTAGCCGAAACAAAAACGGGCAATGTGGTTCACAAACTTTACTCAACTGTACACCGAAACGAGATAGATGCGCTTAACTTTATTGAGTCGGCCGGCGCATGGTCGCCCGATAGTAAACATTTTGCTTTTGTGGCTTTTAGCAAGGGCAGAAACAAGCTTATAGTTGTTGATGTTGAGCGGCGAAGAACGATAGGGGAGATTGAAATCCCCAATGTCCCATCGTTTAACTATCCCGCTTGGTCACCCGATGGGAAAAGCATTGTTGTAACCGGACTTGTTGAGGGGCAAAGCGATTTGTATGAATATTATTTCGACACAAAAGAGGTTGTTAGGCTAACTAACGATAATTATGCGAATATTCACCCGTCGTGGTCGCCCGACGGCAATACCATTGTATTTATAACCGATAAACCTTCGCCTCAGGATATTTTTGCCAAACGCACCCCAGGCTACTATTTGGCAACCCTCGATGTAAAATCGGGTAATATTGAAACGCACCATTTCTTCCCTGGCGCATCAAACCTAAACCCTGTTTTTGCCCCAAACTCGCAGGATATTTACTTTCTATCAAATAGGGATGGTTTTCGTAATATGTACCAGTATAACCTTGGAACTGGGCAAATTTTTCAGAAAACAAAAATACTAACTGGTATAACCGGCATGACCCAGCTATCGCCAGCGTTTAGCGTTTCATCTGAAACAGGGGTAGTGTCGTACTCATACTATTTTAATGGTCGGTATTCAATATATGCGGCAACGTCAGATGAACTAGAAACCATTGAGGTTTTTCCGCTGGCCGTCGATTTTTCTGCAGCCACATTACCCCCTTTTAATAGGGCGGTTAAGGGCTTAGTTGATGGAAATTTGAGTCGACGAAATGGGCACCCTGAAACTCCAGTGGACTCGTTTAGAACTATACAGTATAGGCCTAAATTTAAGCTCGATTATATAGCTAACTCGGGCGTTGGTGTATCAACGGGTCAAATGGGTACTGGTATGGCAGGCGGAGTAGAGATGATTTTTAGTGATGTTGTAGGTGCAAATATTTTGCAGGTTGGGCTAGCCCTAAACGGCGAGATATACGATTTTGGGGGGCAGTTTGCCTATATAAACCAGAAGAACAGAGTGAATTGGGGCGCTACCATATCGCATATACCCTATTCATTTGCATATTATGGGCAGCGTTTCGAGGAGCTAGGAGATGGAAATTTATATAGTATTCTCACAATGTACCACACTCGTATATTTGAAACAATGGCTGGTGGCATGGTTCAGTTTCCGCTGTCTAGAACTAGGCGCATAGAGAGTGGAGGGTATTTTAGCCGATATAACTTTAGGGTAGATAAGCACGAATATTATTACCTTGGAGGTTACTATGCAGGGTACGACAGGGAAAAGGGAGAGGCACCCGATGGGTATTGGCTACAAAGATTAAATGCCGCTTATGTTGTTGATAATTCAAGTTTTGGAATTGCTTCGCCAATGAGTGGTTCAAGGCAGCGTTTTCAGGTTGATAAGGTGTTTGGATTTGTTGATTACTGGGGATTACTGGCTGATTTTAGACAGTATTTTTACGTTAAACCATTTAGTTTTGCTTTTAAAGCATATTACGTTGGCAGGTATGGAGGAGGTTTGCAACAGCTATACCCTCTTTATTTAGGGTATCCATGGATTATAAGAGGGTATGACAATTCTGCCTTTAATAAGCAAATAATGGCGGGTTCTGGTTTGCAAATGAGTCCCGATCAGCTTATGGGCAACCATATGGCAACGGCGAGTTTCGAAATACGATTTCCGTTTACAGGACCTGAACGGTTAACCCCAATTAAATCGAAGTTTCTTTTTACAGAGTTAGCTCTTTTTGCCGATGCTGGGCTAGCGTGGTTCGATGCTGAAACGGTAAAGTTTAAATGGGAACCCGATAGTTTCGATGAGCGAATTCCTGTGATTAGTGCAGGCGTTAGTTTAAGAATTAACGTTTTTGGTGCACTTATTCTTGAGCCATTCTATGCTGTACCTTTTCAGTTAGGAGGGTTTAAGGCCGGAACCTTTGGACTTAACTTTACACCGGGTTGGTAGTGGAGCAGTTTGGTAGATTATACTGCCTACTCAATCTGGAATTTTATTTCTAAGTTACCACATAAAAAAACAGCAATAGAACGATTTTAAATCGACCTATTGCTGTTTGGAGTATAGTGATTTTATAGTTCTTTAAAGTCAATACAATCAATTACGTAGGCAACCTCGGGTACTTCATTTCCCTCTTCAGCTTCGCAGTCTTCTACATGGGATCCTGCCACTTTACGAACGGTTCCGAAAACTTCAACTTTTTTACCCATAAGCGATGCTGGAAAAGAAGGAGAATTATCTGTCCCGTCAATTTTTAGAGTTTTTCCTTCAATAGAGCCAAAAACTGTTAACCTTTTGCCGCCATGGGTGCAAGCGTGGTCAACGGTGGCAGTAAATTTAACCGTTTGCCCTTCGTATGCTGAGGCATCAGCAATAAGTGAGTCAATAGAAATCTCGGTGGCATTGGCTTTTTTTTGAGTTTCGTTACCAGCACACGATACGATTGCAAGGAAGGCTGCAACTGCCAAAATAAGATAGATTGTTCTTTTCATTCTATTCAATTTTAATATTTAGTAATAAAAGCTAGAGATACTAAAAACAGCAAAAACTAGGCTGGCTATACCGTTAAGGTAGGCAAAGGCAAAGTTTACGCCTCGTTGCGAGTTGGATACGGCTATAACCAAATGCTGGGTTATTAAAAGTGCAATAAAAATAGCTGCTCCAATTGAATACAAATAACCTGTATCTAAAATTACCCCGACTTTAATAACGAGGAAAACTACGATAAGGTGAAGGGAAGCGGATATGCATTTTGCCCACTTACTACCCAGAACGGCTGGTATCGACCTTAGCGATTCTTCTTTATCAAAATCTTCATCAAGAGTTGCGTATAGAATATCAAACCCAGCAACCCACAAAAACACTAGTACGCTAAGCATGAGCGGAACAATATGCCATTGCCCAGCAGCTGCCAGAAAGGCGCCAATGGGAGCAAGCGATAGTCCCAAGCCAAGTACAAAGTGACAAAGTATGGTGTATTGCTTAGTGTAACTGTAACCAAGAACCACCAAAAGGGCAATGGGCGAAAGGTAAAAAACGAGTTTATTAATAAATAGTGTAGTTACAATAAATAGTATTGCGTTTACCATTGAAAAGATAAAGGCATGGCGTGGATGTATTTTTCCTGCTGGAATTTCACGACTTGCTGTGCGAGGGTTTCGTTTGTCAATAAATCTATCGGTAACCCGGTTAAAACTCATAGCGGCATTACGGGCAAGAACCATACATAGTATTACAAGTAAAAACACCCTAATTGTAAACGTGTTATCGGTTAAGTATAGGGCCAAAAAATATCCAATTAAGGCAAATGGTAGCGCAAAAATAGTGTGGCTAAACTTTACTAACGATAAGTAATCCTTAAAGGCTGCCGATGATTGTTTATTCATTTTTTGTTACAAGTATATGTATCGACAAATGTAATGTTGAATACTTTAATAAGCAAGCTAATTAAAAAAATGGTTGCAAAACTATCAGGCTAATAGCTAGGGTATATGCAAAAACTTATGGGCCTGAAGAGATATTTGCCACTTGGGGTTTGCCATTGCGTACTCAACAATTATTGGGGTAATACTTTTAAAAACGCTCCATTCAGGCTGTAAGTATAGTTTGCAAGTTGATTTTACCTTTCTCGCATTTTCCTCTGCCCACTGTAGGTCGTCTGTATTTGATATGATTACCTTAAGCTCATCGGCTTTCATGTGTATGCCATTTATTGGCGGTTGTTGAGGTTTTGGCGATAGGCATATCCAGTCCCATAAACCCGTAAGTTGGTGTGCTCCCGAGGTTTCAACATGGGTGTCAAATCCCTTCGCTTTAAGTTCTTTGCAGAGATGGTCTAAAGGGTAAAGGCTTGGTTCGCCGCCTGTTACAACCACAACTTTTGCCGGGTGTTTACAGGCTTCGTCAACAATGTTTTTTATGTTAACAGGGGGGAAGGTTTTAGGATTCCAAGTAAATTTTGCATCGCACCAGCTGCAACCCACATCGCAACCACCAATACGAATAAAGAATGCGGCTTTTCCTGTATGGTAGCCTTCGCCTTGCAGCGTATAGAACTGTTCAACCAGAGGGAGTAACTCTCCGTTATTCAGTATACTTAAATCTATTTGCATGGTGCTACTAATTTTCATCAGTCCTAAAAAGTAAACTTGCGTCTCTTTTTGCCGCTTGGCCTGCCCAATCCTCCGGAATTACCTTCCAATTATCTGGATGTTCTGGTACAATTATATTTATGCGCTCAATCCATTTCATAAGGTAGTGCCGCATATCGAGAGGGGAGATGTTTACAATTCGTTGTGTTAGCTCTTTCTTAGTAAGTCCTACACCCTCAGTAAGATGTCCTCCTCCGCCTGTTCCTCTGTATGAGTTAACGGCAACTTTGTAAATTTTATTTAGGTCGAATGGCGAACCATCTTGCATTGAGGTGATTGTTATCCTGCTTCCAACCGGTTTTGACACATCTACCGTGTAGTTTATCCCTTCAGCAGAGTCGAAGTTATAGTAGCTCGATTTGAGATGAGCCTTTCCCCTTCTGTTTAGAACAACTTTGTTTGCCTCATCTTGTCGGAGTAAGAGCAGGTTATCGTTTGCCGTTTTCATTGTATTATACCATAACCCATACGAGTATTCAAGGTAGTCCTTTACTTCTTTCCCCGAAAGGTTTAGTATGTACAAAAGATTTTCGTAGCTGTATAGTTTAAACAGGTCGCGTACATATATATTACCTTGCTCAATTTTAGTGTCAAAAGATAATGGTGCAGCAATGGATATATCGCTGTTAGAAATTCCTATTTGTGCCGAGTGAATAAGGTGAACAAAAGAGGAAGGACCAAAATATGCATCTCGCGACGAAATTGGTTGGGTAATACATCCTATTTTGCGATCAACAAACTCTTCAACTTGGCGTGTAAAGTTTGAAAAAGTACTCACAAATTCGGCATCTGGCATGAGCCCTTGCATAGGCTGCAGTTTACCGTTAATCGTTTTATTTTGTACCCTATTGTTTTTGTCGAGCTCAATTTTAATAGTAATGTCAGATACCAAGTATGCTTGTGAGCCAGGATCGGAAATTAGAACCATATCTCCGTTAATGTTTTGCACGCGCCGGGTCATTGCGTCGTGGTCATGTCCAATTAAAACCACATCAAAACCTGGTACATTTTTGGCAACGAGCTGCGATGCGTTCTCGTTCATGAGTTGTGCTGGATCGGCTCCTTCGTATCGAGCATCGTGGCCAGAATGGAATAGACCAATGACAATATGAGGGGACTCATTTATTTGAATTGAGTCCATCCACATTTTGGCTGTTTCAATCATATCGGCAAACGCCATATGCTCCCAAAGGTTTGGCGACAGCCACTTAGGAATACCGGGCGTGGTAAGACCCAATATGGCAATCTTTACACCATCGCGGGTTATGGTAGTATAGGGTTTAAAGTATGGTTTACCTGTTCGGGTATCAATAGTATTTGCTGAAAGCCATGGAAATTGAAAGTCCTTTACCAATTTATTGTAAATTTTGGAGCCAGCTTCAATGTCGTGATTACCAACAGTTGCAGCATCGTACCCCATATAGTTCATTACTTGCGATACCAAATGTGGACCCGTTGTGTCGACGTAGTTGGCGAAGTAAACAGGTGGTTGCCCCTGAAGTATATCGCCATTATCAAGTAAAATTACTTGTTGGTTGGGTACTTGCCTTTGGTTTTTTACATAGGTGTATACATGTGCCAAACCATGGTCAATAGCACTGTTGTTTGTATAATCAAAAGGAAAAAGAACCCCATGAACATCAGAGGTTTGAATGATTTTAAGTGTTACTTCGCGCTGAGCGGTTGAGGTAAAGGCAATGAGAGAGAGCGTAATTACGCTTATAAAATGTCGGAAAATCATACTGATAAAATTGTTTACTTGATTGTTGCACCTGTGCAATAATTTTGAAAAAGGACAATACTCTTAATAGCAAAATGTATCGTTATACTTATCTAAAACTTGTTAGACTTTCTTAACGTTAATATGGTTTAAAGGTTAGGGTTATGGTAATAATATTATGAAAGTGTTTTCAAAGCAATGATTTAAGGAGTTTGTTTTAATTCTCTCCTTATTTTTGTTTTGAGAATACATTTAATAATATGCAGCGGGTAAAGATACTTTATATTGTTGAGTTGAAGTAGCTGAATTGGTCAAGAATCCGTCTATGTTGTGCAAACTTAATTATAAGATATATTGTAGATGATTTATGTGGTGCTACTGCCTAGGCGCTTTTGTAGGAGTTAACTCATTTCTATTTGCTTGTTGCCCATTCGCCGTGTTAGCTATTTTTCGCCTTTTTTAATAAAACATTGGCTCCTATACTGCAGAATAAACATTTCCGTTTGTCGCAATAGTTATTTTTTAAATGAACCAGAGCTTGTGAGAAGAGAGCGTTATCGGCTTTTACTCCTAGCGCATCAAAGCCTTTGGTTATGCTGTTTTTCTCAGGTGCAATACTTTCGAGTAGGTTTAAGGCTTTGTCTTTAAGGTGCTGGTTGTTGCGGAGTTTGCCGTAGGCAAACATAAAAGGTATTATAGTATTAAGGGTAATAATTCGAACGGTTTCTTTACCAATTGGCTTTTTCTTGGTATTAGACTCATTCCCAAAGGTGTAATGGGTTTCCCAATATTCAGATACGTTGTGCGTTAGTAGATCGTATAGTTGGGGAAGAGTAGAGGCTTCTATGCACTTGGAGAATAGGCCGCTGGAATTTTGTATTAAGCTTGCTAGCTGAGCAATTCTTATGGTTGGAAATGAAACGGGTCGTAAGCGCATAAATTTCCATAAATGTGTAGGGATAGGAGTGAGGTTGTACTTTTGCCTAATATAGTCGTACTCTTTTTTTAAACTTTGCTGGTAAGCATCGGTATTGTCGGTAATTTCATTTAGCATACCAGCTTGCCCAAAAAGGGTAGCCTCAATACTGGTTTTGCTGTTTTTTATTTTACCTAGGTATTTTAAGGGGGTCGATTTAGCCAACAGTTCAAATGGCAGCGCATTTATTTTAAGACCAAAACTACGAGCCATAGAAACGTAAAAAGCCTCTTCCCAGCTGTTATTATAATCATGAACCCAGCTAATTACCTGATCAGTTTTTTGCTCAAGCCTTTCAATGGCTATTGAAGAGAGCCACATTTTAAGCTTAAACTCATCAAACTGGGCTATATAATTTGCGCACGGAATCCATTTTTCGTTGGCTATAAGTTGTTGTAGATGTTGCTCAATGTTGTGCGGGTAGCCAATTTCAATGGTTGTAACCTCATCACCCTTACTGTTGTATACAGTAGTGTCGTTTTTGGCAACCACATGAAGTATAACCGAATCGTATGCTGCATCGAGGTTGTGCCCATGCTTATTCCAGTCCGATGCGTTGATATGAATTTCCACATTGCCTGCCCAAATGGTATCTTCAATCTTCACTTTAGCATTAAAAAAGTCAGGGCCCGAGTCGTTGTTGTGTTCTCCAGTGGCAATTACTTCAACTTTTCTTCCTCCACTATTTATGTATAAGGTTGAAAAGTACGAGCTATGCTTCCATATGAAATGCAGAATATCCTCAGTCATCCTTTTTTTTATAAATGTAAGAAAAATTTATGCTCTAAGGAGATTCAGTTGAAAAAAATGTGATAAATTTGCTA
>Ga0265295_1001433_pt1 | contig 41941 bp, 42 predicted proteins | sample Munlansysbiofilm_FD_192503 | JGI IMG/M metagenome (GOLD analysis project Ga0265295, IMG submission 192503) | Leachate microbial communities from a municipal landfill in Southern Ontario, Canada - Methane capture system biofilm | ecosystem: Engineered > Solid waste > Landfill > Unclassified ... | reverse complement strand
AACGGGGCCGTCTGGCCCGATCCAAGTCCCGAAACCTGCTGGAGCGCTTGCGGGATTACGAAGAGGATGTGTTGCGATTCATGGTCGAAGCCCACGTCCCCTTCTCCAACAACCAAGCGGAAAACGATCTTAGGATGACCAAGGTTCAGCAGAAAATCTCCGGATGCTTCCGCTCTTGGGAGGGGGCCAAGATCTTCTGCCGAGTTCGTGGTTACCTGTCGACCTGCCGCAAAAACGGCATCACGGCCGCCGAAGCCTTGCGTCTACTGTTCGAAGGCAAGCAGCCGGATTTCATGTCGCCGGATGGTGACGTGCGACCAAAATCCGATGGCCTGTCGCTGGCAGGTGAATAGTTACGAAAAATCAGGCTCATTCGTCGGGGTTGCCCCCTTAAAAACACCTTTCAGAGGCAGCGAAGAGGTCTACGCAAACCGCTTTCGCGGATTTGGGATAAAGACTGAGTAGCACGATAGATTAATGATTTACCCTCAAATAGTTGAATTGGATTTGATCAAAAATACCCTATATTTAAATATTTTTATTGACAATAACGGCCATCGTTAGATAGAAATACACAAAAATAATGTTGGAATCGGCTTCCGTTGGTAGCCTTCCGACATTCATATGTAAGGATTGCAGTTCCTTCGGGATGAAAATGGGAACCCTGTGAAAGTCGGGGACGGACCCACCACTGTAACCGGGGACAATGACGAGACTTAAGCCACTGGATGACTCCGGGAAGGCATCGTCGGCGAACGAACCGGAAGTCAGAATACCTGCTGCAATTCGAAGTTCTCACCCCAAGGGGAAGTAAGGCTGAGAATCGCTACCGGTACAGATGGGTGACCCGGAGCCAATATTTGGCTCCGGGTTTTTTATTTGTCGCGGGTTCGCTCTCTCTGAAGTCTATTTGTTCTTGGCATGATCAGGGAGGGTTTTATGTCATTTATTAACCGCTTCACCACCACCATCATCCTCCCCCTCTTTTCCTGCTGCTGTCTGCTGTTGTCCGCAACCAACGTGTTCGCCACAGGCAATGTGCATATGCTTGATACTGTGGTCGTTACCGCAACTCGCTCTGAAGATCCTACCTTCGAAGTTCCCTCACCTGTCTCAACAGTTGATGAACAGCGTCTTCAGGAAACCGCGCCAGCATCAGTCGCTGATGCTATCGCCGACGTTCCCGGTGTTTTTCTCGACAAGGCTGGCTCCTGGGAAGCCACCCCTATAATCCGCGGGCTGGGAGAGACCCGCGTGCTGGTACTCCACGACGGAGATCGTGAAACCAATCTGTGGGCGGGGCGGATGCCCTTGACTCCCTTCATGGATATGGGCTCAGTTGCGCGGATTGAGGTTGTCAAGGGACCAGCTTCTGCACTTTACGGCACCGATGCCCTAGGCGGCGTCATCAATATCATCAGCCGAGAAGTTCAATTTGCCGAGGGCGAACAATGGCAAATGGAAAGCACACTCAAGAGCCGCTATTCCAGTGCTGACAACGGCTCGTTCGGACGCTACGAACTGGCTGCCGGAGGCAATGGTCTGGGATTGCTCCTCGGCGTTTCGGGCCGTGATATGGAAGACTATGAAGACGGCAATGACGACGATGTCCGCAATTCGCAGTTTGAAAGCCGCAATATCGATCTGAAAGCGCGTTATGCACTCAATAACAGTCACAATGTGACCACGGCTCTGCGGATCAACAACATCACCGACATGGGCGTACCGCAAAAAAACCCTGAGGCCGACTATTCCCATTTTGATCGCTTTGATACCCGCAGTTACAAGCTCGGCTATGAGGGCAGCGGACTGGGTTTTGTCGAGGAACTGACAGCCAAAATCTATGCCGTCGACCAAGATCGTTCATTCGAAAGCATTTGGCCAAACTCCACCGGCACAGCAACTGCACTGAAATCAAATGATATCGCGACTTACGCGCTCGGCGGTTCCATACAGGCCTTGATGCTGGTCAGAGAGAATCACAGCCTAATCTCCGGCCTTGAGGTGGTGTGCGAAGCGACGGACTCCAGTGAAGTGCAGCTGAGCAGACGTAACAGCAACAACAGTCTGGCCCGGCGGCTGACTTTTCAACCAGTTCCGGACGGCGAGCGTACCCACATCGGTGTTTTCATTCAGGACGAAGCTAAGCTGGGAAAGAAGCTGACCCTGCTGGCCGGTGGGCGCTTTGACCATTTCGAGGCCAATGCTGACGACATTGCCCTGACGGATGAACAGTACAACGGCTCAGGGGCGCTGACCTCTTCAAGTAAGGAGATCAACAAGTTCGACGATGCGCAGGACAGCGCCGCCACCTTTAATCTCGGGTTGCTCTACGCCCTGACTGAGCATCTTCATCTGACCGCCAATGTCGGCAGTGGATTCCGTGCACCGGATATTTTTGAGTTGTTCTCAACCCGCGGCGGTGGCAGCCGGATCATGCTCGGCAATCCTGATCTCGATCCGGAGTCTTCGATCAGTTTTGATATCGGCAGCAAAGTCCGCTATTCAGCTTTTCAGGCCTCTTTCAACCTGTTTTATAACCGGGTCGATGATTTTATTGATACGGAACCGGCGGGCACCTTCAATGGGATTGATGCCGTCAAATACGTCAATGTTCAGAACGCCGAACTCTATGGTTTCGACGGCGAAACCCAGTTTTGTTTAACCGAGAAACTGGCCCTGTTCGGCAGCATTTCCAGCGTGGTCGGCAAAGACCGTGACAGCGGCGACCGTCTCAACAATATTCCGCCGCTGAACGGAACCTTGGGCGTGCGCTGGAAGGATTCCGCGTTCAACACGGCACATTACTGGGTCGAATTGTCCAGCAACTTTTTCGCTGCTCAGAACCAGCCGGGCCCAAGCGAAGAGGAGACCCCGGGTTACGCCATCACCAATCTGCGTACCGGTCTCGATTTTCCCGCGGTCGGGAATATTCTGCACGATGTGCGACTGACGCTGAACGTGGAAAACCTGTTTGACAAATACTATCTGTCGCATCTGCGCAAGGAAGACGTAGACTTCATTCCCGGAACTGGTGTCAACGTCATTGCAGCGGCGGAATTCAGCTTCTGACCTGAACAGGCGCGAAGAAAGCATGGATTCATATATGAACAAAGCAATAAGTGCACTACTGATAATTGCACTATTTCTTGTATTTGACTTGCCGCATCCGGCTTTTGCCGACGCAGCCTTCCCGCTCACGGTAACCGATCTCAAAGGCCGACAGGTCACCTTTGCGGCACCGGCCAAACGGATTGTCGCTCTGCGTGGAGCCCTGGGGACGGTCTGCTACATGCAACTCTGCGATCAGGTGGTCGGAGTTGAGGATTTGGAAGCACGTCCTTTGGAGTGGCTGGGCTCGGTCGGGCGCTCATATCGGTTGGCCCATCCCCAACTGGGGGAACTGCCGATAATCGGCAGCCGCAACCAGCCCGACCCGGAACGGCTGTTAGCGGTCAAACCGGACGTTATTTTTGCCGGCAGCGGCGATGTTCGCTTCGCCAACAATCTGCAGCAGAAAACCGGCACACCGGTGTTGTTTGTCGACAATGGCGATTTAGCTGACAGGCGGAGCAAATTTTATCAATCGTTGCGGTTGATCGGCACCGTCTGTGGCCGTGAGCAGCGCGCCGAACAGATCATAAAACGTATTGATCTGGCTGTGACCGATCTGCGTCAGCGTGTGCAGAACATTCCTGAGAAGCCATCTGTCTACGTCGGAGGAATGAATTTTCGCGTTGCTCACGGCCTGACCGGGACCAGTGCGGCCTACCCTCCTTTTTTGCTGCTTGACATCAACAATATCGCGGATTCAGCCCAGGCGAACGAAAATTCCGTCAAGGGGCGCTTTCTGATCGACGCGGAAACTCTGCTGAAAGCTGACCCGGAAACCCTGTTTATCTGTGAAAGCGGACTTGAACTTGCCCTGCAGGATCTGAAAAAACCGATTTATCGTCATATGAAAGCCGTTGTAAACAGACGGGTGTTCGGGGTCGTTCCCCATTATTACGCCGCCAGTCCAGATACTGTGCTGGCCGAAACCTACTACATGGGGACGGTCCTCTTTCCTGAGCAGTTTGCCGATATCGATGTGCCGGCCATGGCGGATGACTGGTACCGGTTTTTCGTCGGCAAACCTCTGTACGCAGAAATGTTTCGTATTTTCGGCGGTTTTAGACCAATAGAAGCAAACTGATGCAAAAATCGATCAGTGCCTATAAACGGCTGAGCCGCAGACGTCATCTGTGGCTCGGTACCATCATAGTCTTTTTGCTTATCACCGTACTGCTGGCGCTTTGCAGTGGGGCTTCCAAAGTGGGGATGGGAACTGCCGTGCGCAGTCTCTTTCTGGCTGAAGATAATTTGACGCAACAGATTGTCTGGCAGTTGCGCTTGCCGCGGATCTGCGGTGCGCTGCTCGGCGGAGCAGGTTTTGCTGCCGCCGGTATGGTCCTACAGACGACTCTGCGCAACCCCTTGGCTTCGCCGTCGACCTTGGGTATATCACAAGGGGCGGCTTTCGGCGCTGCCTGCGGGGTAATTTTTCTCGGCCTGCTCGATCCCGGGGTCGGTAACCAGACGGCCATGCTCGGCCGGCACCCCTATCTGATCAGCCTGTTTGCCTTCGGCAGTTCGTTGTTAACGACGATTTGCATTGTTGTCCTAGCCAGTATTTACCGTGCGAGTCATGAGACCATCGTGTTGGCAGGTGTCGCCCTGAGTGCCTTTTTTATGGCTGGAACCACCGTTCTTCAATATTTTGCCGACGAAACCCAACTTTCAAGCATCATCTCTTGGACTTTTGGCGATGTCGGTCGAGCCAGCTGGGCCGAATTACAGGTTATGGCCCTGCTTGTCGGCTGCGGACTTTTTTATCTTGCACTGCAAACAGTCAAGTTCAACGCCCTGCTTGCCGGATCGGATACCGCCGCGACACTCGGGGTTTCGGTCATCCGTACCCGCTTACTGAGCATCTCGTTCGCCGCCCTGATGACGGCAATCATTGTCACCTATTTCGGGGTCATCAGTTTTATTGGTCTGGTGGCTCCGCACATCGCTCGGCGGTTGGTTGGGGAACAGTCCCATATCCTCCTGCCGGTAGCGACTCTTCTTGGAGCCCTCCTACTGTTGTGGGCCGATCTGGTCGGACGCACCCTGCTTTCACCGATCCTGTTACCTGCCGGGGTCATTACTGCTTTTATGGGGACTCCAGTTTTTCTTTTTCTGTTGTTTGGTGGTCAGCGGCGATGGAGATAACAGCTTCAGATTTAGATTTCAGCTATGGTTCGCGCCTAGTCTTGGATGAAATCAATGTTGAGTTTCCTGCTGGCTCACTGACGGCTCTTCTGGGGGTGAACGGGGCTGGGAAAACGACCCTACTGAAGTTAATCGGCCGACTTCTCAGCCCGGATGAGGGCCGCATCCTGCTTGGTGATAATCTCCAAGAAAACATCACAAGAGCAGACTACGCAAAAACGACAGGCTATGTGAGTCAGCTGCACCAGCCAGCCAGGCTCCGCGTCTTCGACTACCTGTTGATCGGCAGAACGCCCTATAGCAAGTTCCATTATACCCGGAATGATGAAGATATCGTTTTGCAGGTCATGGTAGACATGGGGCTGACCTTCTTCGCCGACCGTTGGCTTACCGATCTCAGCGGTGGAGAAATGCAAAAAATCATCATCGCCCGCGCTATGGTGCAAAAACCAAAAATACTACTTCTGGATGAACCAACCAACAACCTTGATCTGAAGAATCAACTGGAGATCATGAAGCTTTTAAACAACTGTGCCTATTCTTCTAAAATGACGATCATCTTCAGTATGCACGATCTCAACTTGGCGCTACGCTTTGCCGACCGTTTCCTGCTGCTGGATCAGGGAAAGCTGCTCAGTAGCGGCACCCGGCAGAACCTTGACGATGATCTGCTGAGCCGTGCCTACGGCACCCCGCTGACGCTTCATGAAGTCGCCGGACAGACCGTTGTGCTGTCTTAAAAGGAAACGCAATTATATGAAGAATAGCGGTAAGACGCCTGGGTCCCTCCCCATTCTGCTGACCAGTCAGGAGATCCTGTTACTAGGCGGTGGAGCGACGGCATCCCGCAAGGCGAAAGTTTTGAAAGAAAATACTATCCCGTTTAGGGTGATTGCAGAACTCGTCGATGAACGCATTTTTGATCTCGACGTTCCCGTCGAACAGCGCCGGATTGTTCCTGCGGACCTCGGTCAGGCGAACATTGTCGTCGATGCCACCGGGAGCAGCGAGGTTCTGGAGATGCTGGGCAAGGAAAAGCAACAGCGTTTTTTTCTCCTGAATTGTGCTTCACGCCCGGATCTCTGTGACTTTTATTTTTCTGTCATGGCGAATCGGGGTGGATTGAAAATCGCCGTTTCCACCGACGGCGCCAGCCCGGTGATCGGCCAGGTCGGCAAGGACCGGATCGCGACCATGATCCCGGAAGACCTGAACGGCTTCATCGAACACACTAAGCGGGGTCGTGAGCAGGATCTCATCACTCCGGAGAAAACCGTAGCAGACTGCCTGCAGAATCTGGCCACGGTTTATCTCATCGGTTGCGGCCCGGGCGCCCCCGATCTGCTGACCCTGAAAGCTTACAAAACCATGCAGCAGGTGGACGTGGTGTTTTATGACCATCTGCTCACGGATGACATTCTGGCTCTGGTGCCGGATTCCACGGAAAAGATCCCGGTCGGGAAACAAAAAGGCCATCACAGCGTCCGTCAGGAACAGATTAATGACCTCCTCTGGGACAGGGCACAACAGGGCTTGAAAATCGCCCGGCTGAAAAACGGCGATCCGTTTATTTTTGGCCGTGGCGCGGAAGAAATGGAATTTCTGGTCAAGCGGGGAGTCAGGGTTGAAGTGATCAACGGGATCAGTTCCGCCATCGCCGGTCCCGCTTCCGCCGGTATCCCTCCGACGGCACGTGGTTATGCCACCAACCTCTCCATCGTCTCGGCCCACTTGGCTGGCACCAGACTCAATACCGATTGGCTGCCCCTGCTAACAATTCCCCAGCACACGACCATCATTCTGATGGGCCTTACTTTTGCCGCGGAAATATCTCAGCTAGCGCTGGCCGCGGGAATCAACGGTGAACGACCGGTCGCTATTATCTCGAATGCCACACGGGCAAATCAAACGGTAATTGTCACCAATATCGAACAACTCCCAAAACATGCCGCGAAAGCTGAACGTCCGGCGTTACTGGTCATCGGAGATGTCATCAACCTGCAACAGAGGTTTTCTAGGTCAACAACATTGATCTAATATCGAGTTAAACTCTTGCCCCGTTAGTTCTGTTGCGTTTGTAACCATGGGTTTACCGCTCAATCTGACCGAGCTTCAACGAAAGCATCGGTAGTGTGCGATCCAGGGCCTGAATCTGGGTTTTCTCATCCACCGACAAAACAACGATACTGTCGGGAGGGTTCATGTACAGCCCGATAACATCGATAACCTTTTCGGCAAACCTGAATCCGTGAGTCCTTCCCCTGCACCTCGGGTTTCCCCTTTCTGAGGGGCGATTCGGGGGCATGGGTTGTGGGTTGAACTAAAAACGGCCTCCTGTGTTCCGCTCCACGCGACGATCTTTGACAGTTTGGCCTCAAATGCTGTCCGAATGCCGTTTTTCGGGCGAGCTGGGCCGTGGGCACGGTTGCCGATGGATGTTTTTCCGGATCTGTCGTTACGGGTTTATGCCCTATTCGTAGGCCAGGCGCCGGTAGACTCCGGCGTAGCCTTCGAAATTCAGGCCGCTGTGGCGACTGAAGCGCAGTCGCAAGCGCCGGCCGGTCTCGATCAGCCGGGCGGCGAGATACATCAGTTCTTGCATGACGGTCTTGAGCCGCCGCCGTTTGGCGCCGTGCCGCACCGGGGTCTTGTCGCCGAGCAGGCCGAGTTGTCCGATGTAGCGCAGGACGTTGTAGGCGAGCGCGGCGCAGCTCATTACCAGACTGTTGACCTCGAATTTGCCTGAGAGCAGGCGCTCCAGATCCATGTCGGTTTTGAGTTCGCTGTGAAACTGCTCGCTGGTGCCGTGATCCTGATAGAGGGCGATGATCTTTTCGGCGGGCAGGTTCAGGGTGGTCCACCAGCCTTCCAACTCGATCTCGGGTTCCAGCAGCCCCTGGCTTTTTTGTCGGTGGAGAGCTTGATGATCCGAACGACCCGACGGTAGGACAATCCCATCCGCAGTTACATTGGCATGGACAATGGCCGTCTCTCAGTTAAAAAAGACAGCCGTAACCCGCGAGGTCAAACTGGTAAAACGCTTCAGGCATAAACCGATGAGTGCCAGCCCGAAATGAAGAGGTATAGACCTCGTCTTTGGACTTCTCAATGATCAAATATTTCATATGAATTCACCTGCCAAGTGAGTTTTAGGGGGGCTGATGATGGCATAAATAATAATTAAAAATCAGTAATTTATCTTCATTCACTGAAATTTTTCTGATTGTGATCTTACGGATTTAGGTGCAAGTAGAGGTCCTATGGGTGAATTGATTTATATCAGTGGCGGTTGTCGTAGCGGGAAAAGCCGTTATGCCCAATATCGGGCCGAAGCACTGAACGGTCGACGCGTTTATATTGCAACCTGTCCGGTCATTGACAAAGAAATGAACGAGCGCATCGCACGTCACCGCTTTGAGAGACAGGGACGCGGATGGGAAACTCGCGAGGCACCGGAGCAACTGATAGAGGCTGTACGCCAAGCGGGAAATGAGTTTGATGTTTTACTCATCGATTGTCTGACCTTGTGGGTTAACAATTTATTTTACCGGGCACAGCAGGAAAAACTAGAAATAACTGAACAGCATATGACAGAACTGAGCAGCAGACTCGTTCGTGCTTGGCAAGAGTGCGGTAAGTCCTTGATTGTTGTCAGTAACGAACTGGGAATGGGATTGGTTCCAACGGATAGCGCATCCCGGCTTTACCGCGATTTAGTTGGCCGTTGCAATCAGACGGTCGCAGCAGCCGCGACAGAAGCAATCTTCATGGTTTCCGGTCGCCCCGTTCCCTTGAACAGGAGCTAAACATGACTCTACTGCAGGATACCATTGACAGAATCAGCGGCGGCAATGCCAACTTCCGTAAGCGTGCCAAAGAACGCCTTGATCAACTCATCATGCCGCACTGGGCACTCGGTCGTGTCATGGACCTTGCTCTTGATCTCGCGGCCATGACGGATTCGATGAGACCACCGGTCGTGCGCAAACGGATTGTGGTGATGGCCGCCGATCACGGCATCATTGAAACCGGTGTCAGCCTTTTCCCGGCCGAGGTTACGTTACAGATGATGTGCGGCTTTCTTAATGGACACGCCGGCATCAACGTGCTCGCACGCCAGTCGGGAACGGATCTGACCATCGTCGACATGGGGGTGGCCGGGGATATTTCTACACTCCCCTCTGAACGTATTCTCCACCACAAAGTGGCCGCAGGAACCAGAAGTTTTGCCGAGGGTCCTGCCATGAGTCGCGACCAGGCAATACAAGCGCTCGAAGCGGGAATCACGGTCGCTCTAGAACTGGCCGCCGAAACCGATATTTTCGGCACAGGAGACATGGGCATCGGCAACACCTCGCCGAGCAGCGCTATTGTTGCCTGCCTGTGTCGAAAGCCGGTGGAGGAAGTAACCGGGCGGGGCACCGGTCTCGATGACAAGCAGCTCCAACATAAAATCGAGATTTTAGAAAAGGCAATATCTCTGAATCGGCCGGACGCTGATGACCCTATCGATGTGCTGAGCAAGGTCGGAGGTTTTGAGATCGCCGGAATCGCCGGCCTGATCCTCGGTGCCGCTGCCTTAAGAAAGCCGGTTGTCGTCGATGGCTTCATTTCCACGGCTGCGGCACTGGTCGCCTCCCGCCTGGCACCTTTGAGCCGAGACTTCATGATTGCCGCGCACCGGAGCGTGGAATACGGTCAGGTCGCCGCCCTTGCGGATCTTGGCAAAGAACCTCTGCTTGACCTGAATTTCCGTCTTGGTGAAGGAACCGGCGCTGCCCTAGCCATGAATCTGGTGGAGGCGGCCGTTGCCGTGCTCACCGAAATGGCCACCTTCGACGAGGCTGCCGTGTCCCGGGCGGACAAATAAAAATCGCCATGCAAGCGCTGTGTGCTGCGATCAGATTCCTAACGATCATCCCGATGCCTGGCCATTGGGGCGAAGCCGAACAAAGCCTGCGCGGTAGTCCGCCATGGTATCCGGTTGTCGGCCTATTGCTAGGTTTGATCCTGACCACCACTGACATGCTGTTGCGTTGGCTGTTGCCGATGCCGGTCGCATCCTGCCTGCTGCTAGTAGTAATGATTGCCTTGACCGGTGCCTTGCATCTCGACGGATTAGCCGACAGCGCGGATGCCTTTTTCAGTCATCGTGATCGCGAAAACATGCTGACGATCATGAAAGACAGCCGCAGTGGACCGATGGGCGTGATGGCAGTCTTTTGCCTGCTGGCACTCAAACTGACAATTTTGTTTTCCTTACCAACTTCGTGGCGGGCACCCGCCCTGATTCTCATGCCTGTGGCGGGACGCAGCACCATACTGCAACTGATCGGTCTACTCCCCTATGCGCGGCCAACCGCAGGGACCGCTGCCTTTACCAAAGGCGCCGGTCGTAGGTCAAGCCTTCTGGTCGCTCTGGGCATCCTTGTGTGCGTGGCCCTGACCTTGGTTCCTATTGGCGTAGCAGTGCTCATCACTCTGATATGCGGCGCGGCCGGTTATGCTCTGGCTGCTTACTACAGGATCAAGATCGGCGGTTATACCGGTGATACCCTTGGTGCGGCCTGTGAGTTATCAGAAACAATTCCTGCTCTGGTTCTGCTGATATTGCTGCACCGGGGAACACTCTGATGTCCAATACTCTTCAACATGGCGGCAATCTGCTTCAGGCCACAAAATTGAGCGGTCTACCGGTGGAAGAACTGGTCGATTTCTCCGCCAATATCAATCCCCTTGGGTTCCCCACCTGGCTGCGCCCACTGATAAGCAGCCAGGTGGAATCTCTGGTGCACTATCCTGATCCCGAAGCAACGGAATTAAGTAACGCCCTGGCTGCGGACAACGGGGTATCTGCGGAGCAGGTGCTGGTCGGTAACGGCGCTAGTGAACTGCTTTATCAGCTGCCAGCAGCGCTGAAGGCCGTTCGCATGGTGCTGCCGGTTCCCTGCTATATCGATTACGCCAGGGCTGCCCTGCGAGCCGGTTGTCCGGTTCTGGAATATCCCACGTCCGCCAATGACGGTTTTGTTCTCTGTACGCAAAGTCTGTCGCACCAGTTGCGCGCCGGGGACATGGTAATGTTGGGCCAGCCAAACAATCCCACCGGTGTGCTGACGCCAGTGACGGAACTGGTCGCCCTTGCAGCAACGCATCCGCAAGTCCGATTCGTTATCGACGAGTCGTTCATTGATTTGGTTGAACAGCCGTATACGCTGCGGAGCCAGCGCCCGTTCAATATGCTCATTGTTCAGTCAATGACTAAAAGCTGGGCCATCCCTGGGCTGCGCCTCGGATATCTATTGGGTGAAGCAGAGCTGATCGCCGCGGTAAGGCGGCAGCTGCCCGAGTGGTCGGTGAACCATCTGGCGCTGTCGGTCGGTGTCCGCGCCTTGCAGGACAGAGAGTTTCTGCCACGCACGCGTGTCTATGTGGCAGAACAGCGCCGCAAATTGTTTACGGAGTTAGCGGACATTGACGGCATCAGCCCATATCCGGGACAAGCAAATTTCCTGTTGGTCAAAGTCCAGCATCCCCGCTACAACGGCACCCGCCTTGCGCAGGCCCTGCTGCAGCAGGGGATTTTGCTGCGGGATTGCAGGAATTTCAACGGTCTGGGGGAGGATTATCTGCGCATCGCCGTGCGCAACGATGCTGACCAGAAGCGCCTGATCAATGCTATGCGCACAACCTTGCGGCTTCCTGTGCTGTCTGCGTCGCCACGCAAAACCCCGGCGCTGATGTTTCAAGGGACCGGTTCCAACGTCGGGAAAAGCATCCTAACTGCCGCCATGTGCCGCATCCTGCAGCAGGACGGCATCAAGGTCGCTCCGTTCAAAGCACAGAATATGTCCCTCAACTCCTGCGTGACGTTTCAGGGAGGGGAGATGGGACGAGCTCAAGTGCTGCAGGCCCAAGCCTGCCGGCTTGATCCTGATGTGCGCATGAACCCATTGCTGCTCAAACCAAGCAGTGCCACCGGTTCCCAAGTCATCCTCTGCGGCAAAGTTCTGGAAACCATGGATTTTCGCGATTACAGCAAGCGGCGGGAAACGCTTTTCGCCAAAGTCAAAGAATGTTACGACGGCCTTGCAGCGGAAAATCAGGTGATGGTGCTGGAGGGGGCAGGCAGCCCGGCTGAGATCAACCTCAAAGACCGGGATATCGTCAATATGAATATGGCCCGTCACGCCGAAGCCGGGGTTCTGCTGGTTGGAGATATCGATCGTGGCGGGGTGTTTGCTTCGTTCGTCGGCACCATGGAGTTGCTCAACGAGTGGGAACGCGCCCTGGTGCGTGGGTTCATCATCAATCGCTTCCGTGGCGACGCCTCGCTGTTGGCCGAAGCGCTCAGCAAAACAACCCTGCATACCGGCAAGCCCTTCTGGGGAAATGTCCCCTACTTGGCCAATCTGGGGCTGCCGGAAGAGGATTCCGTCGACTTCAAGGATGGCCGGTTGGAAACACAACGGGGGACGGCGGCGGACCTCGATATCGCCCTGATCGACCTGCCGCACATCTCCAATTTTACCGATGTCGACGCCCTGCGTCTGGAGCCGGACGTACGGGTCCGCAAGGTGACGGATGTGCCGACTCTCGGCACTCCGGATGCTGTGATTCTTCCGGGCAGCAAAAACGTGATCAACGATCTGGTCTGGCTGCGCTCCAGCGGTCTGGCGGCTGCGTTGCAACATCTGGCCGATTCCGCCACTGTGGAAATTGTCGGTATCTGTGGTGGCTACCAGATGCTTGGCAAGGAGATCGACGACCCTCACGCCATTGAATCGGCGGGCGATTGCTGTCGTGGACTGGATCTGCTGCCGATGCGCACTCAGCTGCAGCCACACAAGATCACCAGCCGCTGCCGGGCGCAACATATCCCGTCCGGGGAAACCCTAACCGGTTATGAGATTCATCACGGTATCGCCAGCGAACAGGGAGCTGTAGCACTCATCACCCTCGACGATGGAACTCCGGTCGGCAGCGGTGCACCGGATCATGAGAGGATCTGGGGCACCTATCTTCACGGGGTGTTCGATGCCGACGGGTTCAGGCGCTGGTTCCTCAATCGCCTGCGACAACATAAAGGCTTACAGCCTTTAACTGAGATCCAGGCAGTTTACGACCTGGAACCGGCTCTGGATCGTCTCGCCGGGCATGTGCGGGCCTCGCTGGACATGAATCGCGTTTATCAGCTTTTGGGGCTGTAATGCCGTTTTACCTGCAAATTCTGATTGCGCTCGGACTCGATCAACTGCTGGGAGATCCGCGCTGGCTCCCCCACCCCGTGCGCGGGATGGGAAAACTGGCGCTGTGGCTGGAAAATCCGTTACGGGCCAGGCTTCCGGAACGCCGGGCCGGGATTGCTGCAGTCGTCTTGGTGGTGGGAATGACGGTCGTCGTAACCGTTGCGATTTGCAGCGCGGCCAGCCGTCTGCATCCACTGTTCGGCAATGCGGTTGCAATCTGGCTCATCTATACCGCTCTCGCCATGCGGGATCTGCGGGACCACGCCCTGGCAGTCTACCGGCCCTTGACAAAAGGTGATCTGGTAACGGCCCGCAGTCGGGCGCGGATGCTGGTCGGGCGGGATACTGAGAATCTGAACGAGGCGGGAATCAGCCGCGCCACGGTCGAAAGCGTAGCGGAAAACAGCGTCGACGGGGTGACCGCGCCGCTGCTATTCTCCCTGTTTGCCGGAGCGCCGGGGGCGCTGTTCTACAAGGCGGTCAATACCCTCGATTCGACTTTCGGCTACAAGAATGAGCACTATCTGCAGTTTGGATGGGCGGCGGCGCGGCTGGATGATGTCGTCAATTTTCTTCCCGCACGGATCAGTGCCCTGCTGGTTCCTCTGGCCGCGGTCTGTACCGGTCTGGACGGAAGGCAGTCCTGGCGAATCTTCCGGCGTGACCGCAACAACCATCCCAGCCCCAACGGCGGCCAGATCGAGGCGGCCATGGCTGGCGCTCTGCAGGTCCGGCTGGGCGGGGAAAACAGCTATTTCGGCAAAAAATCATTCCGCCCTTATATGGGAGATGCCGGAGAAACCCTACAGGCCAAACATATTCCGCTGGTGATCAGACTGATGCAGGCGACAACCCTGTGTGCCCTGGTCGCCGGGCTATTGATGATCTGTCTATGGAGAATATGGGGTGGATAAATGGCGAAGAACATCCTTGTTTTCACCGGCAACGGCAAGGGGAAATCAACCGCTGCCTTCGGCATGGCCCTGCGGGCGACCGGGCACGGTCAGCGGATCCTGATTCTGCAGTTCATGAAGTCCGACAATACGACTGGCGAACTGGCAAGCTGCAGAACCCTGGGCATCGAGGTGCGACAGACAGGCCTCGGTTTCGTGCCGAAACCGGACAATCCTGCCTGGCAGAAACATCGGGATGCGGCGCAAACGGGCCTTGCCCAGGCTCGGGCCGCACTGCAAAGCAGTGATTATGATCTGCTGATTCTTGATGAAATCTGCGGCGCGGTCGCCCACGATCTGGTCGAAGAGGAAGCGTTGCTTGAGTCGCTGCGGCAATCTTCCGACAAGGTGAACATCGTACTCACTGGCCGCGGGGCCACTGCGGCAATGATTGCTCTTGCGGATACGGTGAGCGAGATGGTTCCACACAAGCATGCCCTGGAACAAGGCGTTCCGGCACGCGAGGGGATCGAATACTGATGGTGCAAACGGCTGCCTCCAGACCACGTCTGCTGATCGCAGGAACCCAGAGTGGCGTCGGCAAATCGACCCTTTCTCTTGCTTTGGTCGCTGCCTTGAAGCAGCGGGGGTTGAAAGTCCAGACTTTTAAAGTGGGGCCCGACTATCTCGACCCGGGGCACCTCAGCTGGGTTTCGGGCCGGCCCTGCTACAATCTTGATGGCTGGATGTGTGAGCGCGGCTATATTGAAGAGCTGTTTCTGGCGGCGTCGGTGAATGCCGATATCAGTCTCGTTGAAGGGGTTATGGGCTTGTTCGACGGCAGCAGCACCGACAGTTTGAGTGGCAGCAGTGCCGAAATTGCCGCCTGGCTGCAGGCTCCGGTGCTGCTGGTTGCCGACGTCCATGGCATGGCGCGCAGTTTTGCCGCCCTGGTCAAAGGCTATCACGAACTGGAATCGCAGGTGGGGCTGGCCGGGGTGATCGCAAACCGCTGCGGCTCAATAAGCCATGCCCGACTATTGTCGCAAGCGCTGCAGAGTGCCGCCCTTCCCCCTTTGTTCGGCGGAGTGTTACGCGACAGCCTACCACCCCTTGCCAGCCGTCACCTTGGACTGGTTTCGGCCGCGGAACTCAAATTACAGGAGCAGGATATCCGCCTGCTGGCGCAGGCGGCCGAGCAGCAGCTCGACCTTGACCTGCTGCTGAAACGGGCAAGGATGGCTGAACCACTCTCATGTCATCCAAGGCGATCTCATGCAGGAACAGCGGCTCAAGAAATAAACTTGCGTCTGGCGGTGGCACAGGATGAAGCCTTTCTGTTTTATTATCCCGATTTTTTCGATCTGCTGGAGAAACTGGAAGTTACGCTCGTTTTTTTCTCGCCGCTGCGCGATGACAAACTGCCGGACAATATTGCCGGTCTGTACCTGGGCGGCGGTTATCCCGAAGTTCATGCCCAGACGTTGGCCGCTAACGACTCGATGTTACAGGCAATGCGTGATTTCGCGGCAAGCGGGAAACCCCTCTATGCCGAATGTGGAGGGCTCATTTATTTGTCGCAGGGAATCAAACAGGAGGGGCGGACATTCCCCCTCATCGGAGAGATCCCGGTCTGGGCCAAAATGCTGCCGCAGCGAAAAGCCCTTGGCTATGTGGAGGTCACCTTGGAGCAGGATTCCCTGTTCGGAGAAAGCGGAGCTGTCTTTCGCGGTCACGAATTCCATTATTCCGAGCTGACAGATTCACCCACAGGAATTGACGGCTGGAAGACCGTTTACCGGGTCAAACAGAACCGCACCGGCAATGTGTCTGCGGAAGGTTACCAACGGGGGAATGTTCTGGCCAGCTACGCCCACCTCCACCTGGCGTCACATCCCAAGGCGGTAAAGTATTTTATGCAGAAAATGAGACAATGACGGTTGTTGTGGGCGCTAATTCACAAAACCTTATATAACCGTGACGAAAAGGGAAAACAGTGAACGACAGACCATTGATTTATCAGCTGCTCGACAACCCCTTAAGCGGAGCGGAGATCGAGGAGCGTTCCTTTAGCTGCATCGATACCGAGGCGCCCGCGCATGATTTTTCCGCTGAAGAATGGCAGGTCGTGCGCCGGTTGATTCATACGACGGCCGATTTCGCCATGGCCGAACTGATCCGCTTTTCCCCACAAGCAATCCGTTCCGCATGCACGGCGCTGAAACAGGGCGCAGCGATTTATGTCGACAGCAACATGATCCGCTCCGGACTGTCCCTGCCCCGCTTGCAGCAACTCAATCGAGGATATAGTCGCGAGGCGATCCTCTGTCATGTAGCCGATGAGGACGTCGCGGAAGAAGCGAAGGAAACCGGCCTTCCACGCTCTCTGTTCGCCATCCGCAAGGCCGGGAAACAACTCGATGGCGGTATCGTGCTGATCGGCAATGCGCCGGTTGCTTTGCTGGAATTGAACCGCATGGCCGTTGAGGAAAACATTCGCCCGGCACTGGTGATCGGCATGCCGGTCGGTTTTGTCCATGTCTTGGAAAGTAAGGAGGAACTGATGGATACAGGCCTGCCTTATATCGTGCTGAGCGGGCGACGCGGCGGCAGCCCTCTGGCTGTAGCTGCCCTGCATGCACTCTGCGGCATTGCCGCTTAAACAATCAGACCGACGAGAAATCCGTGGAGAATAAACCTATGAGTACCCCGAATCCCGCCGCTGCCGCCAAACCGACCATCGTCCTTGTTGCCTTCGGAACCTCCGTCGACTCAGCCCGCAGAGTTTTCGATAACATCTATGTCCATGCTTGCCGACGCTATCCTAAATACGACATCCAGTGGGCCTTTACCTCGCGGGTAATCATCCATAAACTGAAGCAGCTCGGTATCACAACCCGTTATGTTGGCGAAGTGGTGGATGAATTACGCAGCGAGGGGGTCAGCAAGATAGCTTTTCAAAGTTTGCACGTGGTCCCCGGCCAGGAATACCGGCGCGTACTCGATCTTGACCTGAGCGGACTACAGGTGGCCTATGGGAACGCCCTGATGACCAGTGACGAAGATGTCGAAACGGTCATCACAGCGCTTGCCTCGCAAATCGATGCGACTCAGCCGACGGTCTTGGTCGCCCATGGGAACGATCATCATCCAGAATTCAACGAACGCCTGCTGACTCTGGCCGAAAAAATCGAACAACGTTATCCCCGGTTGGTGGTTGCCAGTGTCGAAGGGGACCCAGGTACCGAACCGCTTGAAAAGATCAAACCATTGGCTGCAGAGCATGGCTCCGTACGTTTCGTTCCGCTGATGATCGTTGCCGGCGATCACGTCCTCAACGATGTGATGGGAGATGATGAAGGCAGTTGGAAAAACATCATCTCGGCCAATCATGCCGAATGCGTCCCTTCACTGGGCTGGAACAAGTCCATCCTGGAAATTTACTTCGCCCATCTCGATAAAGTGCTGGCGCAGTTGGAAAGCCGATGAACAGAGATATTCGTTTCGCGAAAGAGAGGCCGTCACAACAGTCAGCTGAATCCTTCGCCCTAGCCGGGCACTTTTACGCCGTTGGTGTCGGACCTGGAGACAGTGATTTACTGACGTTACGGGCAGCGCGGCTGATAGAATCTGCAGATGTCATTTTAGCGCCGCAATCGCAAAAATCAACGCATAGTCTGGCTCTGAACGCGGCAAAGCCCTTCCTCAGCGGGCAGGAACTCGTTGTGACGCGCTACCCGATGCAACGCGACAGCAGCGCAACCCAGGCGCACTGGCGGAAGATCGCAGAGGATGTCGCGCGCCGCTGCAGCGACGGGCAGGCTGTGGTGCAGATCACCCTGGGGGATCCTCTGGTTTTCGCTACCAGTTCCTGCCTGACCGAAGCTCTGGCGGATAAACTCAATCCTGAGCAAATTCATCTGGTGCCGGGCATCAGCGCATTTCAACTGGTGGCAAGCTGCTTCCAGCGTCCTTTGGCCCTGCAGGAGGATCGCCTGCTGATCATGTCGGCGACCGATCTTGAGGCCGTTGAACAGGCTCTAGACCAATGCGAAACCCTGGTGCTGTTCAAGGCTGCCGGAAATCTGCCGGCGTTGCTGGAGTTGTTGCGCAAACATGACCTGCTGCAGCGGGCCAGCCTGGTTAGCGCCGGAGGACAGGGGAAACAGGAGCTACAGATCGCCGATCTGAGCCGCTGGGAGCCGAACGAACTCGGCTATATGACCACCATGATCATTCACCTCGGACAGCGTCCCTGGCAGGAGCAGTCAAGCTGATGAAATGGGGGATCACCACCGGATCCTGCGCAGCGCTGGCGGCCAAAGCGGCAGCCCTGAAACTGGTCGAGGGAGTCGAACCGGGTGAGGTTGAAATCCCCTTGCCGGATGGTGATCGTCTGATCCATGCCGTGCGAATTCTGGACGCCGACGCTGAAACGGCACGCGCGATTACCGTAAAATATGCCGGTGACGATCCGGATGTGACTGATGGCAACGATGTTATTGTCCAGATCCGTTACAATCAGATGGACGCGGTGCGTTTCTTTGCCGGGCCCGGCGTGGGAACGGTCACCAAGCCCGGCTTGGCCGTTCCCCCAGGAGAGCCGGCCATCAACCCCGGACCAAGAAACATGATCGTGCAGGCTCTCGCTGAAGTCAGCCCGCGCGGTTTCGACGTCACGGTTTCGATCCCGGCCGGACAGGAGTTGGCGCGGAAAACCTTTAATCCCCGCCTGGGGATCGTTGGTGGCATCTCGATCCTCGGGACCACTGGGCGGGTGAGGCCGTTCAGTGCCCCAGCTCTGCGAGATGCACTCAAATGCGCCCTCGACATCGCTGCCGCCGCCAAACTGAAAGATCTGGTTCTGGTCCCCGGCAACATGGGACACAAGGCGGCATTGCAACACTTTAGCGTCAATGCGGAACAGGTTATTGATGTCAGCAACGAATGGGGCTTCGTGCTCGGAGAGGTAGAGAAGTATTCCGTTAAACATGTTCTCATTGTCGGCCATTCGGGCAAACTCGGCAAACTTGCCATGGAGCAGTGGCAAACGCATTCGGCGCAATCGCAAAGTGCGGTTCCCTATATCGCTGCCTTGGGGAAACAGCTCTCCTTGACAGTGAGCAGCGAAATCAATACGGTCGAGGAATTGTTCATGAGCGCGCTGCAAAGGCCGGAACGGAACCGGCTTGGTGATCTGCTGGCAGAGCGGATTCACAGTAAAATCAGTGCTTGCTATCCAGGTATCCAGTCACTGGCGCTGGTGTTGATCAATCTGCAGGGAGAGATTCTCGGTCGCCGTGGAGACTTCTCCACCTGGAGCAAAACATGAACCCAATCCACATTGTCGGCTGCGGACCAGGGCATCCCGATTACCTGAACCCCGTGGCAACAAAAATCATCGATCAAGCTGAACTGCTGGTGGGAACGGAGCACCTGCTCGCCCTGTTTCCACCCGGTACAGAGAGCAGAATCGTCGTGGAAGGGTCGATGAACAGGGTGCTCGACCAATTTGAAAAACTGACCGACCAGCGTGTCTGTATCCTGGTCAGCGGTGATCCCGGTCTGTTCAGCCTGGCACGACTGGTTATCGAACGGTTCGGGCGTGACAATTGCCGGGTCATCCCCGGGATCAGTTCCCTGCAATTGGCCTGTGCCCGGCTGATGCTGCGCTGGGACAATCTGCTTATTCTCAGTGCTCACGGCCACCTGCCGGAAATCAGCAGTGAGCGACTAGCCGACTCAGACAAGACAGCCATTTTAGCGGGTTGCAGTCAGGCGGTTGCCTGGGTTGCCGAGCAGTGGGATAAACTGCCGGAGAATTATATGGTCGTCAGTTGCGAAAACCTCTCCCTGAAGAATGAACGCATCCACTATTTTGCGGACAGCACCGAGCTGAGGATGACGGAGCTGCCGTCGCGGACGATCCTGTTCCTGCTCAAAGAAGGACTTTTGGGATGAATTCGGGCACTTTTCATGCCGTCGGACTGGGGCCGGGAGATCCGGATCTACTGACCCTGCGGGCTGTCAACCTGTTGCGCCTGGCGACGCTGGTCTATGTTCCCTTTTCCCGCCTGACCAGTCAGACATGGGTGGAAGAGGCTGTCAGGCGGTATGCGGGGCAGGACTGCATGATCTTCAAGGTTGAATTCTCTCTCGGGGAAAGCTCGGCCACGCGACAACGGCACTGGCAGGCAACGGCACGGCAGATCATAGAGCGACTGCGTCGAGGTGAAGATGCCCTGTTCGTAACGCTGGGAGATCCTCTGCTTTTCTCCACCGCGATCTACCTGATCAGAGCGCTGCGCAAGCAATGGCCGGACATTCCCATCGACATCGTTCCAGGGGTCAGTGCCTATGCGCATTGCGCCGCTTTGACCTCTTTTGCCGTCGGGGAGGGAACCTTGCCGGTCACCATTATTCCCAGCGTCACTGCTCTGGCAGAGGTTCAAACAGCCATCGAACGAGGCGGAACCCTGGTGTTGATGAAGATCGGCCGCCATCTGCCGCAGATCATCAATCTCTTGGAGGACAAAGGACTGATCGAACACTCTGTTTTTGTCGCGCGAGCCGGGTTGCCGGAGCAACATGTTGAGATCGATCTGCGCAACCTGCGCGGAGCCGAGGCAAAGACTGGCAACCTGGCGATTATCCTTGTTCACAACCAAAATGGAGAACAATGAAAGTTTATTTTGTCGGTGCCGGCCCCGGGGATCCGGAGTTGCTGACACTCAAGGCACAGCGTTTATTGAAAAGCTGCAAGTACTGTATTTATGCCGGTTCTCTTGTCAGTCCCGATGTTGTCACTGAGTGTGCTGAAACAACCAAACTTTACGATTCTGCGGGGATGACTCTGGAAGAGATGGAGGAGGTCTTCATTCAGGCCAGAGATGAGCAGGAAGATCTGGTCCGACTGCATACCGGCGACCCTTCGATCTACGGTGCCATCCGCGAGCAGATGAACAGTCTTGATCGCCTCGGCATTGACTATGAGGTTGTTCCGGGGGTTAGTTCTTTTCAGGCCGCAGCTGCTGCACTGAGTACCGAACTGACGGCACCGGAAGTTTCGCAAACGATCATCTTAAGCCGTACCTCCGGACGGACCCCGATGCCTGAAAAGGAAAAACTGGAGGTGCTGGCTCAAAGTCGTTCGACCCTGTGTCTGTTTCTTTCCGTCCATAAAATGGACGAAGTGGCCAAAAATCTGGCGCGCTTTTATGGCGAAGAGTGCCCGGCAGCCATTGTTTTTCACGCCTCATGGCCTGACCAGCAGATTGTTCGCGGAACGCTCAAGGATATCGCCGCCAAAGTTGCAACGGCAGCTATTCGCAAAACCGCGATGATCGTTGTGGGTCAGGCATTGTCACGTGATATCCCGGTCTCAAAACTCTACCATCGTCATTTCACCCATGGTTATCGTCAGGGGGAAGGTCAATGAGACTCGCTGCGATCACTTTCTCGTCACAGGGGTTGAAAATCTGCCGCCAACTGCAACAGGACATGGCCCAGCTAGAGATCTATCTTCATGATTCTGTGAATGCTGAAGACGTGATCTCTTTTTCACGCGTGATGGAGTTGACTCCCCGGCTTTTCCCGAAGTTTGATGGACTGATCTATATCGCTCCCTGCGGTGTTGTCGTTCGTTCCTTAACCGGTTGTCCGGACAGTAAATACAAGGATCCGGCAATCGTCGTCGCGGATGTCGGAGGGCGTCATGTTATCAGTCTGCTCAGCGGGCACGAAGGGGGTGCTAATGCGTTGGCTATTCGGATCGCTAACATCATCGATGCTAAACCGGTCATCACCACGACCACAGAAGCGGTTAAAGATCTGATCGTCGGCGTCGGTTGTCGGCGCGGAAAAGAATCGCAAGCGATCATCGCTGCCGTTGAGAAGGTACTCGCTGACCGTCAGCTCGCTATAGACCGGGTTCGTTATATTGCAACCGCCAGTGTCAAAGCGGATGAAGCAGGCCTTATAGCAGCCGCTGAACAGCTTGATATTCCTCTGCGGATCATCCCGGGAGACGCGATCCGCGCATGCCATTTTGATTTTAGCAGCTCTGAATTCGTTGAGCGGAATGTCGGCTTGCCCGCCGTTGCTGAACCGGCGGCACTGCTGGCTGGATGGAGGACATCATTAATCGTACAAAAGCAGGCTCTGGACGGGATCACCGTCGCAGTGGCCAGGGAAAACTGTTCGTCATTGGCATAGGCCCCGGCAATCCGCTGGATCGGACCCGGCGTGCCGAGCAGTCTATCGCCGCCTGTTCGCTGGTTGTCGGCTACACCCCTTATGTTGACTCTCTCGCCGATCTCTACTCCGACCAGGAGCTGTACACGTCCGGCATGCGCCAGGAACTGCAACGCTGCCGTTATGCCTTGGAACAGGCGGCCCAAGGACGAAACGTAGCGCTGGTGTCCTCTGGCGATGCCGGGATTTATGGCATGGCCGGGCTGGCCATGGAGATTGCCGCAGCTCAAAAGATCGAGATTCCCATCGAAGTGGTTCCGGGTGTGACTGCCGCCTCAGCAGCAGCTGCGCGGCTGGGTGCACCGCTGATGCTCGATTCAGCCATCATCAGTCTGAGCGACCTGCTGATCTCCTGGGGAACGATTGTCAAACGCTTGGAAGCGGTCGCCGCCGCCGACATGGTTGTTTCCCTGTACAACCCGCGCAGCAAAAAGCGGGTTCTGCAACTGGAACAGGCTGCCGAGATTTTCCTGCGTCATCGGCCTGAAACCACACCGGTCGGCATAGTTACTTCTATCGGAGAGGGAACGGAGACCCTAGTTTTCAGTGACCTGGGACACTTTCTTGGTGAGAAGATCGGGATGAGTTCGCTGGTGATCATCGGCAACAGCACGACCTGCTTGATTGGCAGGCGGATGGTCACGCCGCGGGGCTATGGATTGTGATTCTGCTGTTCGGCGGCACTGGAGAAACAGCTGAGCTAGCAACCGCCCTGGCCAGCTTGGGCCAACCGGTACTGGTGTCGACAGCGACGGATGTGCCACTGAATGTAGGCAGCCACCCGTTGATCGAACATATTCGTGGTCGACTGGATGAGATCGCCATGCTGGCCTTGGTGAAAAAGATGGCCATCCGGCTGCTTGTTGATGCTGGGCACCCTTTTGCGGAACAACTTCATACAACCGTTGCCCAAGTCGCCAGTTTGACGCGTATTCCCTGTCTCTGTTACCGGCGCGCCTCCCTGAGTGCTTCTGGACAGGGGCTATATTATGTGGACAGTCACGAAGAGGCAGCCAAGCTCGCAGCGTCCTTCGACAAAACGATCTTGCTGACCACCGGCTCACGCAACCTTGAACCTTATGTTGCAACAACAAAAGCGCGCAGTCTTCCCCTGTACGCCAGAGTGCTTCCCCATGCCGAGTCAGAGGCGGCCTGCGAAGCAGCAGGGCTTGCGAAAAAGGCGTGCATTTTCGCGCGTGGTCCCTTCAGCGTCGAGCAGAACCGTGATCTGCTGCGCCGACTTGGAATCGGCGTAATGGTCAGTAAAGACAGCGGTATCTGCGGCGGGGTCGAAGAAAAACTTAAAGCGGCCGCAACGGAAGAAGTTATGGTGGTGATGATCCGGCAGCCTGATTCGGTTCATAATGGATGTCATACCTTTACCAAAGCAGCCAGTTTGCTGGTAGAGGCTGAGCTTTTGTTATCCAAGCTTAACCCCTCCCGCCCCTAGCAGTCTGTCGGACTTTTGGTCCGTAAAATGATAAACTCGCCGGGAGTTGAAAATCCCTGCGAAGGTGACGTTTCCATGAGTGATATCTTCCGCCAAGTTGATCGAGACACGCTCTTCCTGCTGCCGCCATCGATGGAGGATTGGCTGCCCGAAGGGCATCTGGCCCGATTTGTGGTCGAGATCGTCGGACAGCTCGACCTGACCGCGATCAAATCTGCCTATGCCGGTCGCGGTTCCAAGGCCCATCATCCCGAGATCTTGCTGGCGCTGTTGTTCTACGGCTATGCAACGGGGGTTTTCTCCAGCCGTAAACTGGAGCAAGCGACCTATGATTCCGTCGCTTTTCGCTATATCGCCGCAAACGATCATCCCGACCACGACACCATTTCGACGTTTCGCAAGCGGTTTCTCTCCTTGCTGGAACCGCTGTTTGTTCAGATTCTCCTGATCGCCCAGCAGATGGGCTGCCTGAAGCTCGGCAAAGTCAGTCTCGACGGCACCAAGATCAAGGCCAATGCCTCCAAGCATCGGGCTCTGAGTTGGAAATACGCCGTCCAGCTCGAGGCTCAGCTCAAGGCTGAAGTCAAAGAGCTGTTACAACAGGCCGAAGAGGCCGATAACAGCGAGTTGCCGGACGGTCTGGACATCCCCGCCGAACTGAAGCGTCGCGAAGAACGCCTGAGCGCCATCGCTCAAGCCAAGGCTGAAATCGAACGCCGGGCCGCGGAACATCACGCCGAGGAGCAGGCCGAGTACGAAAACAAACTGGCCGAACGCAAGGCGAAAGAACGAGCCACCGGCAAGAAGCCCGGCGGCAAACAGCCCAAGCAGCCCGTTCCGAGGCCGAGGGACAAAGACCAAGTCAATCTCACCGATGACGAATCACGGATCATGCCGGTCTCCGGTGGTGGCTTTGAGCAGTGCTACAACGCTTAAGGCCAGTGTCGATATTGAAACCATGCTAATTGTTGGCCAACACCTCAGCCAGAACCCCAATGACAAACTGGAAATCGCACCCGCCCTTGAAGCATTAAAAACCCTCCCCGCTCAACTGGGGACGGTGAACAGCCTGCTGGCCGATGCCGGGTACTTCAGCCAAGCCAACGTCGAGAGCTGCCAGGGAGAACAAATTCTTCCCTTCATCAGCGCCCATCGCGACAAACATTACCCGAGTATTAAAGAGCGTTTCTCCGAACCTGCCCCCTTAGCCGAGACCGCCGATGCGGTCGAAACGATGAAGTATCGGTTACAGACTCAGGCGGGCCGAACTCTTTATGCCAAACGAAAATGCACGGTCGAGCCGGTGTTCGGCCTCATCAAGGCAGTCATGGGATTCCGTCAGTTCCTCCTTCGCGGGGTGGAATCCGTTCGCGGTGAATGGAACCTGGTATGCATGGCCTGGAATCTGAAGCGGTTACATGCCCTAATGGCCTAAAACCGGCCGGGGCTTCTGTTTTTGTCGTCAAAACGACGAGTTAAAAGTCAATTTGAGCAGTCGGACAAGACTGCCAATGATGATTTTCATCATCAACGGTCCTGCCGATCCGAGGCAACTTGGCTTAGACCGGCAGGCTCCTAGATTTGCGCATGACTTGGACCTTCTAATGTTGAGTGTGATTCTGTTTGCTGCTGAAAAAACCCATGAACAGAGTAAATGTTAAGGCCATGCCGTAAAAGCCAAACATGGCTTGCAACCCGGAAAGACCCAGAGCACGACCGAGAGAAAAGACCAGTGAGGCGATAGTGATACCCAGCAGCATCGGATAGCAGATGGAAAACAGCATCCATTTCACCGAACCGGACTGGAGTTTGACCGCCATGGCGGTGGCCAGACAGGGAGGATAAAGCACCATGAACAACATCAAGGACAGGGCGTGCAGGGGGGTAAACCCCGCTTCACTTTTGGCCATACGTTCTTCGAGGGTTTCACCATCGCTTTGCTGCTCGTAAAGAGCGCCCAAGGTGGCAACGCTGCTTTCCTTAGCCGCCAGAGAGCTCAGTAGGGCAACATTGACCCGCCAGTTGAACCCAGCCCACTGGGTGGCGGGCTCCAGCCACTTGCCGGCCATACCCAGAAAGCTGCGGTCGATGCGCTCCTTGCGCATCGACCGCAACAAACCCTTGCGTTCTTTGACCAGTTTTTTAAGGGCCCGGTTGACCTTTTTCGCCTCTCTGTCCTCATTCGGCTGCACCAGTTGGAAAAAAAGTGGGTTGCGTACCTCGAATTCGGCGTTTAGACCGGCAACTGCGGCGGAGCTTTTGGCAATCATCCTCTTGTCTTTATAAGACTCCCAATAGCGCACCAGATCCATCAGCCCGTCTCCAGCGAGGGCTTCGGCATAAGGCGTGTTGCGGTTTATTTTTGCGAAGTCCGCTACCGCCTCGTCTTTCCGGCTATGGTAATAAGCCATGCGTTCGGCGCCGATGCCCGGAAATTGCAGCAGAACAAAAATGACCACTGCAACCGCGACGACGATGGTAGTGATCTTACGTATAAACAGCCAGACCCGCTCGAAGGCGCGACCCAGGACTCCGCGCAGGGAGGGGATGTGATAGGGTGGCATCTCCATGACAAATGGAGAGGTTCCTTTGTCCCGAAGCACGGTCATTGTGAGCAGCTTGGAGACCGGCAGCACCAGCAGCAAGCTGATGGTGGAAATGAAAAACATGGCCAAGCCCTTGTGAGCAGCAAAATAGATGTTGATCAACAGAACGTAGAGAGGCACCTTGGCCAGGCAGTTGAGCAGCGGAATGATCAGGATGGTGGCCATCCGCGAACGCTCATCGGGAATCCCTTTGCAGGACATAACCCCCGGCACCGCACATCCACCGACATAGATGCCGCCCAGCACCATGGGCAGGGTGGACTGGCCGTGCAAGCCGTAGCGGCTGAACAGCCGATCCATGATAAAGGCCATGCGGGGCATGTAACCACTGTCTTCCAATATGGCGATGAGACCGAACAGGATAAAAAATATAGGGATGTAATTGAGCAGAGCGTTGGCGCTGTCCACTACCCACAAAGTAAAAGAGCAAATCAGGGGGATCTCTATAAAACCCGGTTCAGGAAGCAGCGCTTCGGCCAGCATGCGCAGCTTGGCCAGAATGGGCCAAGTGTAGTTGGTGACATGATAACCCTGAACTATGGCCAGATAGTAGAGCAGCCAGATAACACCCACCATGACGACTGGGCCAAACACGCGGTGGCAGATCAGGCTGTCTATTCTATCCGACAGCGGCCTTTTGGCATCGACCGGAAGGGTCAGGCAGGTTTTGGCGATGGTTTCCGCCGTCTGGTAGCGGTGCCGAGCAATATGCATCTCCGGCTTTTCGCTTTGCTCTTTCTCAAAGGCCACCCGCGACGATTCGATAAAGCCGATCAGCCCGTCAGCGGTGGTCAAATTGCCGCGAAGCACCTGCAGAACCTCGCTGTCGCCTTCCATAAGCTTGATGGCCAGCCAGCGCAGCGGATAACGTTCCGCCAGGCTGCTCTCCGTCGACAGTCGCTCGATGATGTCCCGCAACAATGGTTCCATTTCGCCATAGTCGATATGCAGAGTCGAAACCGGCCGGAGCGCCGCCACCGTTCTCACGATGGCGTCACGCATCTCCTGTTTGCCCCGCCCACACTTCATGCAGGTAGGCACCACCGGAATGCCCAACTGGCGGGAGAGCGCATCGACGTCGATTTTCATGTCGCGGTTGCGAAGGACATCCATCATGTTGAGATTGAGAATGACCGGTATCTCCATCTCCAGCAACTGAACGGTCAAGTAGAGACAGCGCTTGAGATTGGAGGCGTCTATGACGTTGACTGTAACCGATGGCTTTTCAAGGAGGATGAAGTCCCGCGATACCCGCTCTTCGGGAGAGTAGGAGGTCAGGCTGTAGGTGCCCGGCAGGTCCACCACCTCGACCTTGCGACCGTCATGGCTGTACCAGCCGGTCATCTTGTCCACCGTGACGCCAGGGTAATTCGCCACATGCTGGCTGGCTCCGGTCAAGGCGTTGAACACCGTGGACTTGCCGCAATTGGGTTGACCGGCTAGGGCCACCAGGGTTTTGTCGCTATCCACATCTCACCCCACCTCCACGAATCGGGCCTCGTCGTGTCGCAAACTGACGTAATAGCCCTCTATTTGCACTTCCATCGGGTCATTGAGGGGGGCATTGCGGATAACTTTCAAATTCTGACCGGGATAAACGCCCATGTCCATCAGCCGCTGCCCCAGTTTATCCCAAGCCGAGATCTTTTTGATGATGCCTTCGCTGCCCGGTTTCAACTGATCCAATGTCATACAGAATCTCCTTTCGCATGCCCTGTCGCATTGGGCGAGCCTTAAGGGCTCTTCGCCACCCGACGCCGGGCTGCTACGGCATCCTCGGGCCGATTGACATTGCGGTTACCGTATCGCCTGCCGACGATTAGTTGAGCAAACATGTGTCACAACCTGCTGAAAATAAAAAATTTTTGTGTTTTACCATGAATAAAGTTGGGCTAGTGATATTAAAAATAATATTCAATATCGTAAATGCAGGTGGGAATGAGAGCCAAGATATTTGTGGCCGGCCATAACCATAATAGCAAACTTGATTTTTACGAGAAGCGATATTGTTCCGGTGAATTAATCAGGACGTTTGTTGTTAAATTACCATTTTCATAAAAGGAGTTTCTTGATCCAATGGGTTAACCAAGAAATTGTTCTGGCCTATGATCCATCGAAAACGGCTTGGCGGATCTGAGTAATTGATGCAGGTTTTCGCAAAACTGTTACTTTCTGCATTTCGAGGAAAAGACGATAGTCGGGGCGCAGAGAAGCAGTCAAAAAAATATATTTTCCTCTCGGAGCGACCCCAAGACGAAGAGCCTGTATATACATATCGATGCCGTCCATGATTGGCAGGTCGATTTCGGAAATAACTGCATCGAAGGTTTTCCTGCGGAGATGGTCCAATCCCTGTCGGCCATCTGATGCAATATCCACTTCGGCCTCATATAGCAAAATGCTCCTGATCAAATCGGACAGAGCAGGGTCTTCTTCGACAACCAGAACCTTAGGTTGACCGAGTGTCGACACGAGGCGATGCTTTTCCAAGGGCTGCGGCCCACGGGGGGGGAGTAACCAAAAATTCATGGATAGCCTGCAAATGGTTTGGGATTTTCATTTTGGCCCTGGCGTAGGGTGAATTATCGTCTTTGACATTGAAAAGGGACTCTCGGCAAGCCTGATCATTTCTAAAACGACGATCGAGCTCAACCTCATTCTTGGAGAAAGCTTCAAACATGGCCATCCTCCTTCTGATGGCAAGAAGCCAGCGTATCGCTGCACAGTGACAGATTATGTCTCCGGCTAAATCTCTGGAGTGAAGTGGGTAACCAGATTCTTTTTTTCTTCCTGCCGCATTTTTCGGATATTTTTGTCCTGTTCCCCGGGAAGAACGGTTCCCCATAGGATCATTTTGTAAGGCTCCGGCTGGCCGAACAGTTCGTCCGCTGGTACATGTGGGAATTCCAAGAGAATCTTCTTCATATACCTGTGCAGCCTGTCCGATTCTTCGTTGGTGATGGTCTTGTCTTTCTGTTTCTGTTTGAGTAGATAGAAGTCGGCGGGAAAATTTTCCGGAAGCAACTTTATTTCCACAGCCTGGCAGGTCGATTTTTTCATCAGAAGGAAATCGAATCCGTCACGTGATTTTCCCATATTCACGGGAGGCCAGGTCTTTTTCGCCGGGTTGTCACCTTTCATGACGAGATCGATGAAATCCTTGACCCCAGCCGCCGACGTTCTTGAGGTGATGAGAAGGTCGTCCCTGTCGGGTGTTTCCCCAGGGGAAAGCCGTTCAATGCCGTACTGCACCGCCCGATAGGCGATCGTCACGCCCGGACATTCATGCCCATGAAAGGCGAAGGCCCGTTCGAGCGTTATGCACTGCTCCTTGCCGTCGACCTTCAGTTTTATGGGAGAGACCGACGGTTTCCGTATCATAACACCGTGTTTCTCGTGGCATGCCATGCAGTCTCCAGCCAGTACTTGCTCCGGCGATATCATGAGTACGGCGAGCAGAACCAAAAGACCGAAAAGCGGCGTCATCCTTGAAAAAAAGAAATTTAGTCTCATCACTTTGCTTGTTTTTTTCGGCATTTTCATTGAATATCCTTTTCGTTGATTTTCACCACATGTCCGGGGCCAGCATCAAAAACAAACACGAAAGGCAACTCCGGTTTCTTGAAGGTGTATTCGCCAATCGCATCCATTTCCCCTTTCAGAAGTACTTTTCCTACGACGTCTTCAACGCGCGCCTCCATGCCGACCGCCGCCGACCCGTCGGAAAAACCACCTTCGCAGGTTATCGTGTCGTCCCCGTTGTCGAAACAGGAGCACAACGGCGAATGGGCGATCGCCTGTCCCCCCATGAAAAATCCTGCCGCGAGCGCGATACCTAACAAAAGTCCCTTTTTCATAAGCTTCTTTTCCCTTTCCTGTGTTTTGATCCGTTCACAATTTCATCGATGCCGTACCGTTTGTTCAAAAAATTTCCCACATAGACAAGATGGGCTGGAAGCTTTTCTCCCTTTATCTTGTCCTGTATGGTTGCGAGCGTCCCATGGACGATTCGTTCCTTTCCCCTGTATCCCGCGTTGATGACAATAGCGACAGGGTTATCCGTCGGGTAGTAACGCTGGAGATTTTCCGCTATTTCGTCGATATCCAGATGCATGGTGAAGAAAACCGTGCCGGTTCGCGCTTGCGCCAGGGTATAGATGTCAAGGCCGTTGCTGAGTGTTAGCTGTTCATATTAGCCATTCGATCCCGCCAGGCGGGGTCGTAAGTATCTGTTACAATTCAGTAGTCGAAGGAAATCCCGGCATACCAGAACATCGGATCCAAATCCGTGCCGACATTGAAAACGTTATCCACTCCGGTAAAAACCTTCAGCTGCCGGGTGATGTTTCTGGCCGCATAGGCGTCGACCAGCAGAACGTCATCCTCCATTTCGTCGGTATAGTAGCGTTCACCCATGTAGTTGAGCCGGATGTTCGCCGCCCATCCAGCACTCGGCTGGCAATAGCTCAGCTTAAGGCTGCCCTTGTAGTCCGGGCGACCCTCTAGATCCTTGCCCGTGTCCTTGTCTTCGGTGTCTAGGTAGGTCATGTTGCCTGCCATCGCGAAACCGTAGGGCAGCTTCAGACGGCCCTCGAACTCGACGCCCTCCATAGTTGCCTCGGAAATGTTCTGGTAGCGGTAATAATCCTTGCGGTTTTGTTTCATGCCGGTGGAGGCATAGTAGACGGCGTCGATGAGATCGTCGAATTCGTTGCGGAACCACATGAGGCGCCCCTGAAAGGGACCATACTCCCCTTCGATACCGGCCTCGTAGCTGTCCGAGATTTCTGGATCGAGATTCCGGTTGGGCTCATAGATTTCCCGGCCCCTTCGCATGTAGGTTGGGACATACAGTTCCATGAAACCAGGCGCACGAAACCCCCGGCCGTAGGATGCCTTCAGCCGGAGATTGTCCATCAAGTGGTAGGCCGCGGATGCGCGGGGCGTCCATTCGGAGGCAAAATCGGAATGATGGTCCCAGCGGCAACCGAGTACCAAGTAGAGGGGATCGATGATCTGGTACTCGTCTTGGGCGTAGACGCTGAGATTCTGGACGTCGTCGTCCAGACTGGCGTCGTCCTTACGGCCTTCGACGCGGTATTCGCTGCCCACCGTCACTAGGTGACGGTCGAAAAACAGTCCGCTGATCCGGCTCTCGACCTGGTCCAGCCACCGTTCGGAATTGGATTCGTCGCCGATGGTGCCGGGGATCATGGAAGTCGCAGGATCGATATCGATATCGTTTTTCTGCTCCGAGTGGTTCCAACGCAGCATGGTTGAAAATCGGTCCAACTGGCCGTCATATTGAAGAAACCCGTTCCACCGCTCGTCATCGACCATTCGCTCCCGGTCCATGTTTTCGAGATCCCGCAGGCCCTCAGTTTCCAGTTCCGTGGTTTCGAAACCCGCTAGTAGCGCATGACCTTCGCCGAGGCTGAAGGTAAAGCGGCCGCCGGCCGATTCCAACTTGAACGTGTCGCTGTCCTGTGGCGTGACGTTGTCGCGGTCAAAACCGTTGCGCTTCTGGTAGCCGCCCGCGAGAAACGTACCGAAGCGCTCCGAGGACTTGCCAACATAGCCGCGCCCGATGGTTTCCTCGCCCTCATGGTAGCTGTTCTGACCGTACTGGGCCGTGGCGCCCAAGGCCAGGTTACGCGTGGGCTGGCGGGTGATGATGTTGATCACGCCGCCGATGGCGTCACTACCGTACAGGGCCGAGGCCGGACCCCGCACTACCTCGATATGATGGATCAAGTCCACGGGCACCTGCTCCAGACCGAGCAGGTCCTTGAAACCCGCAGCCAACCGACGACCGTCGATCAGCACCAAGGTATGTTTGTCGCCCGTGCCGCGGATGCTCGGCCGCATCTGGCGCCCCGTTTCCGTTGTCACCACCAGGCTGGCGGCCTCATCCAGCGCTTCGGCCACGGTTTGCGCGTTCATTTCCTCAATTTCCCGGGTGCTGATGACTTCAATCGCCCCCGGCGCGTCCTTCATGATCTTTTCCGTCATAGTGGCGGTGACCACCATCTCCTCGGCATCGAACACCTCCCGGTCGTCGCGAATCTCGTCGGCCCCGGCCCGACCCGCCAGCATCACGACGAAAAGCAGGCTCATCATTGCAAAAGCATTCCTCATCAGCTGTCTCCTGCATGGTGATTTTGTTCGTATCTATTGGAAAGATTGTCTTGTGGAACCTCCTTCCTTCCAGACCATTTCAATAACGAGATTATAAGATCGGGCGCAATTAATCCGTGACCTAGATCACGAAAATGAATATCGATTTCATTTTCTAGTAACTATTCAGCACGAAACTTGGAAAAAGTTCTCCTGATTAACGACTCACTTCCCCTGCGGGGGCGTGAGTCGTTAATCAGGTTGTGGAAAAAAACTTGTCCAGATACGCGCCATAAAAAACACCAGGACCACGCTATCCTTGGTCGTTTTGGCCGATGGCCGGGAGCTACTTTCATTCCAGCAGCCGGTAAGTGATTGGAACCCGTATCCTGAATTCCTTATCGAATAGCAACCCCCGGGGGTTGAATTTCTTTTTGACCTGTTCCATGGTGCCCTTCGCCGCCTTTTCGAATATCGCGCTACTGGCCGATTCCACCTCGAAACCGGTGATCGCCCCGTGGCGGTCGACTTCGATCGTCATGCAGGCTTGGCCCTCGAGATTCATACGCCGGGCGTTGTAAGGATAATATTTCTCTTCGCCGATCAGAGCGGTCAACTGCTGCAGGAGCTTGCGTTTTCCATCTACTTGGCCAGCTTGGATAACGGATGTCTTTGGCTTCGGTGGCGAAAGGACGGGCACCTCGGCCATCTCCGTTTCAGTCTGCGCGGATCCCTCAGGCTTGCTATTCAAAAGAGCGGGTTCGTTGTCCAGCGGCTTCGGTTCAGGTTCTGGCTGCGGATGCGGCTTGGGCTCAGGTTGCTGTTCAGGTTGTTGCTCTGGTTGCGGCTTGGGCTTGGGCTTGGGCTTGGGCTTGGGCTTGGGCTTGGGCTTGGGCTTGGGCTTGGGCTTGGGCTTGGGCTTAGGCTTGGTTAGGGTCGGCGTGCTGGGTGCGGGGACCAACGGCTTTACCTGGCACAGCTGCAGACGCACGGCGCTCATGTCCACCTGCCGCACCGGAGGCGGCGGGTCGCTACGCAGCGGGGCAGCCGCCAAGCAAAAAGCGAGCGTCAGGTGAATGACCAGCGAAGCCCCCAGACCGACCTTGCGGCACCGGCTCTCAGTCCGATTGGTTCTCGCCGGCTGTCGTGACAATGATATCCTCCCGCTTACGGGTCTTGACCTGGTCGATGATGCGGATGAAGGGTTCGAAGGGGGCTTTTTTATCTACTTGAAAATTGACTGCTGATCCGGGGTGACGGTCAAGGATGGTAAGCAGATCCTCCAGGGATTGCGGTCCGCCCTCGGCATGATACTTTCCAGTGGCGTCGATGGAGATCACGAGCCAGTCCTTTTTCGGTTGAGCGGCCTGGGCATGGTCCACGGTGGGAAGGTCGACTTCGATACCCGGCTTGACGAAAACCGTCGACAGCACGAAGAAGATCAGCAGCATGAATACGACATCGATCAGCGGTGTCAGATCGATGCCGTCCTCTTCGGACGGGTCGTTGAACAGATCAAAGGACATCTTGCGCCTTCCCCTTGATGGCCGTGGGAGCGCCAACCGGGTACCGGGGCTGCTTTTCCACATCGGCGAACAGCGTGTTTTTAAGCGAGAGGGTGGTACCGTTCTGCTCTTCGAGAGCTTTAATGGTCTGATAGCCGAATTCGACGGCTTCGATGCGGAATCCTTTCAGCTTCAGGTTGAGGTCGTAATAGAAATAAAGGCAGGGCACTGCCACACACAGGCCCATGATGGTGGTCAGCAGGGCTTCCCAGATGCCACCAGCGAGCAGTGCCGGTTCTGGGGATGTCTTTTCCGCCAACACGTGAAACACCCGGACCATCCCCAGCACTGTGCCAAGTAGGCCCAGCAGGGGCGCGGTGACGGAAATCAGACGCACGTATGTTATATGCCGTTGCACCTTTTCGAAATTGCGATGAAACAAGTAAGCGACTTCGGCCCGCAGGTCCTCGGAATGGGCGGCGTGGGCGTGGCGGATGTTGTAGACGATGTTGATCAGTGGGTTGGCCAGGTTCCAGCCATTATCATTCACCACTTTTTTGCCGTTGTGCAACTTGTCCATAAAACGTCGGAATTCCCGTCCGGTCAGAAACAGAAACACCCGCGTTTTGATGCTGATATACAGGCCGTACACCGACATACCCGCCAGCACCACGCCCAATGGCCCGGCTTTGCCGAAAAACTCCATGATTGCCGTTGTCCCAAGCATAAAATAGGGCACCTTTCCTTCGGGCCCCGGGGGATGTTCCTCCCACAGCCCGCCAAATCAGCTGGTTGCAGCCTGCCGACTGTTCAATCGGATCGCAAAACAATCGTGATTGCCTTTTTATTCCATTGCGATTGCGGGGTCGGTGATTTGTGTCACGAAATTGAAAATTATTTTCACTATCTATGGATTTGCCCTGATCCAGACGGTGTTGCGGTGAAGGAAGCTGTTGTTTTCCGATTTGAACAGTGTCCGGAAATCGCAATAGCTTGGTGGCGGGTCAACATCTCCTGAAGCGCCTCAACCATTCGTTGCTTGCCTGCGGTGGATTCGAAAAGAACGGTTCGGAGCGGGATCTTTTCTATCGTACAGAAAATCAGTTCCGCAGCGGCGTCCAGATCCTGCACGCGGTAGTCGAAGTGTTCGGTGCGCAGAAATATCACGAGGGTGCCAATCAGACGTTTTCCCCTTCGAAACATTGCTGTCTCGGAAGGTATCCGCCATTTTTATGCTGGGACCGATTTCGGTGGGATTTTCACGGCGGAGCGGAGACCATGCATTTTAGGACCGCGCCTTGCCGGTTATGCCTCTGTCCCGAGAGGCGCGTTGTTTTGGAAAGATTTGTGTCCGCTGCAGGTTCCTTTTGCCGATCTGGTAGTAGGCTTCATGGCAGGATGTTGCCGCCATTTTCCCGGACAATATGTCCCGGACCGCCATCCAGGATCACGGTGAAGGGTGTCTGTGGCTTTCTGAAGGTATATTCGCCGTCCGGGCCGAAAACGCCCTCGTACAGGACCTTGCCATCCTTTGTTGTCTCCCGGATCGCAGAGCCCTCGGCGGAAGAGCCGTCGGAATATTCGGCGGAGCAGACAATGTGCCCTGCTCTTCGGCGAAGCAGGCCATGTAAGGGGTGTGCGCCCAACCTGCAGATGCACAGAACAGCAGCCCGCCGAATACCGGTCGAACTTCCCCGATTTTAAAAAAATCGACGTCCATAATTCCTCCGTGACGGGACTTGTTATTCGGCGAAGGTCCACCGTGCTCACTTTTGACTAGTTTTGGCCCAAAACACTTCAAGACCGATAGACTGTTGGACAATAACAATTGTCACGAAACGAAACTATGGTAAGGTATTCGGCGCCAAAAGGCAGTGGCATCAGTTGAAAAGGAGAGTATAGATGGTCGTCATAACCGGTGGCGCCGGCATGATCGGCAGCGCCATTATCTATGAACTGAATCGGCGGGGCCGGGACGACATCCTGGTGGTGGATCATCTCGGCACCGGAGAGAAGTGGAAAAACCTGCGCGCCCTGCGGTTTCGGGATTATCTGGAGAAGGAAGTTTTTCTCAGGCAGGTTTCCACTGGAGAGGTCTTTGGCGGGCAGCGGATCGAGTCGATCCTGCATTTGGGGGCCTGCTCCGCCACTACGGAGCGGGACGCCACCTATCTGGTCGAAAACAACTTTGCCTATTCCAAGCAGCTTGCCTGCTTTGCGGCGAAAAACGGCATCCGCTTCATCTACGCCTCCAGCGCTGCCACCTACGGCGACGGCTGCCGGGGATTTCTGGACGACGAAACCGCGCTGGAAACCTTGCGGCCGCTCAACATGTACGGCTATTCCAAGCATCTTTTTGATCTTTGGATCAGGGACAACGGGTTGATGGAGAATATGGTCGGCTTGAAATACTTCAACGTCTTCGGGCCGAACGAGCATCACAAGGGCAATATGCGCTCAGTGGTCCTCAAGGCGTATGAGCAGATACTCACCACTGGCACGCTCCGGCTCTTCAAATCCAACCGGAACGATTACGCCGACGGCGAACAGCTACGCGATTTCATCTACGTGAAAGACGCCGCCGCTATGACCCTGCATTTTCTGGACAAACCACACATTGGTGGCATTTTCAACATCGGTGGCGGCGAAGCAAACAGCTGGAATCGGCTGGCTGCCGCGGTTTTCAACGCCCTGAATCGGTCAATCGCCATCGAATACATCGACATGCCGACGGAGATCGGCGACACTTACCAGTACTACACTCGCGCAGACATCACCAAATTGCGTCGGTCCGGTTATGATCGTGCGATAACGGTACTCGAATCCTCAGTGGCGGACTATGTGACAAACTATTTGCTGCCGGGAAAACACCTCGGAGACCAGTAGGCTGGCATCGCTGTTGGAAGCCGGGTGGTCGGACCTTACGTCAGGCGCTTGTCAATCAATCCTTCTAGGAGTCTGTCAAACTTTCCCGATTTTTAAAAAATCGCCATCCACAATTCCTCTGTGATGGGACTTCTTATTCGACGAAGGGACCGTGCTTACTTTTGACTAGTTTTGGCCCAAAGCACTTCAAGACCCGACAGACTGCTAGCCGCTAGAGGCCGGCCCGAACACTGAACACAACGGCAAAGAATTGCCCTAGGACACTGCCATCTTGGTTCAAGCCCGGGGTATGAAGTAAACCTCTGTTCCATCGACCCGACCACACTCCGGGCGGCCCTATCAGCAGGGTTTCCCAGTTTGCTTGGCAGCGGAATGCACGGTCGCAACCACGGCGCATAGCCACGTGAAACGTGCATTGCCTGTCATCTCCTTTATCCCACCACCGCCCGCGGAGTCCTGCTTCGGGCCCGCCACCTCCCCTAGCACGATCGTTACTGAAATAGCCGACGGCCTAGCCATTGTGAAGCATGTTGCCGTTCTGCTGTCGTCCGCTGAGTGAGCGCATCCATTCGGTCAGCATGGAAAACGCTTTTTTTCTCTATTTGAAAATAATTTTCAATTTCGTAATTACAATCACCATATGATCCGTTTTTTTCTGGTAATGTCCATGCTCGTAGACAATTTCTAATTGAATTTGGTTTTCATTTTCTATTAGTATCGGGCAAAGTTTTTTGCATCAGATCATTTCAGGAGATCCTTCATGCAACCTGTTTCTCCGTTTCCCGCACCTGACCGCAGCCGCCGCTACCTGCCTCCGCTTTCCAAAACAGCGGAAAATCGAATGCGAAAAATTTCATGCTGCAACCGGCTGGGACTGACCACTGATTTCCCCGACGACCCGGATGCGCTGGTTGTCTTTCTGTCCCTGGAAGCCGCCGAAGTTCTGGCGGAAATCAAGCCGGCCAGCATAATCCGGCTCATTGATCGCCAACAGCCTTACGGCCGCAACCTGTCACTTCTCTGGCGTTCCTTCAGCGACTCCCGGCTGGCCGACAGCAAATTACAGACGATTTCACGCCGGGAAAACGGTGGTGGGAACCTCCTGCTCTTCTTCACTGAAAAGCAGCTGTACCGGCAATTGAGAGATCCTTCGGTACCGACATTTCTTCGACAACTGGGCCTATCCATCTGCTTCCGATCTACCAAGCACCCTGGCCGAACTGCAGCGCCGCTTCCACACCGATTCCGGCCTGCCCCACGAAATCGGCGTCTTTCTTGGCTATCTCTTGAAGAATGTGGCCGGCTACATAGAACACACCGGCCAACCCTGCAAAGGCTGCCAAGTACGGCGCATAGTGAACATTTTATAGATTGCCTTAACCGCATGACAGAGCATATGGGGACCACCCGTAAGATTATGTCTCTTCTTTGTACCGCCCCGACCACAGTTTGATCGGAAATGTACATTGAAAACCGCGACGAAAGGAATCATCTGCCATGTCCATCCCCAAGTCCATCCTGATTATCGGCGCAGACCGCATCGGCGCTCTTGTCCCCCGGCTTGAAAAACTAGGAACCAGCCGCATCACCCATTGGTCGGCACGCAATGACAAAACGGCCAAAAACATCATTCCCGCCCACATTGAGCTGGTGGTGTTCTTTACCGATTTCCTGAACCACACAGCCGCGCGCAAGCTCAAGTCACAGGTCAAGCAGTTGGGTCTACCGGCCCTCTATTGTCGCCGCTCCTGGAGCGAACTGGCCGACCAGATGAACCAGTTACCCTTGCAATAACAACCCTCCGGCGACCGCCTCTTGTCGTGCCATCCACGGCTCTCTTGTAATCGCATGACCATTTCGTATAGGAGGAAAATTTCATATGAAGGGCCCAGAACAAAGCACGAGTTGTCCATCGGACGTCGATAAACATTGGCTCCCCCCCGGCCTCCAGTTGGGCGACTGGCGCCAGGCGGCTGCAGCGCCGATCTTCTCCGGGCTGCCCGCCAACGTGATTATGGAGGCTCTCAAGTTCGGCCGCCTTCGCTGTTTTGGCAAAAGTCAGCAGGTCTTTTCGCCAGACTCTCGCCCTCAGGCTTTTTTGCTGGTTCTAAAAGGGCGAATCAGACTGTTTTATCTTGATCGGAACGGGGAAGAGCGGCCCATGCGCTTTGTCGGCCCCGGCGACCTGCTCTGTCCTCCCTTGGAGGCGGAGCCGCCCAAAACGCTGCAATCCGCTTTCGGCGAATCCGTGGAAAACCTGCGCCTACTGATGCTGCCCGCCGCCTGTTTCCTGCAAATGCTGCAAGATCACTTTCCCCTGGCCCGCAATCTCATCTCTCAGCTGGCGACATCCTTGGAACAGACCTGCCAGCAGGCCTGTCTGTGCCAGGCGCGCTCAGCGCCGGTTCTGGTTGCTCGCTATCTGATGGAACGCTTGCCGGAGCACCGGGACTCCATCAACCTGCGCCCGATCTGCATGACGGCTCAGGAAATGGGCATTGCCCGCGAGACCTTGTCCCGCGCCATCGCTGGCCTGTACAAACGCGGACTGATCAATTATTGCCGAGGCACGGTTATGGTGCTCGATCGCCCCGGCCTGAGGGACTTGGCCTCGAACCTGTGAAAACCTTCCGGCTCAATGGTCTGCATGGCTTTCCAAGCATGTCCCATAGATTCCAATGTAATGCATTCGTAAATCCGATTCGTCATGCCCGATAGAGTGTTCGGAAATAAACGATTTCAATGATTTACAGGTTTTATTCCCGACAAACATTGTCCCGGAAATGACTTTTTGCGAAATCATTAAAAAACCAAGGAGACTGCAATGTACTATAGATTCCTAATAAATAAACCTTTTGCAACGCTGTGTGCGGTAGCGCTGTTTACGTACATTTCTCCGTCCATTGCCACGGCGAAAGCGAAAAACCAAACGGATCAGTTGATACTGGACAAGATAATTATCTCCGCTACCAAGACGAAGCATACCCTTGGAGACGTTCCGGTAGATGCGGAGGTGATTACTCACGAAGAACTGGAAAAGAGACAAGTCAAAACAGTCCAAGAGGCGCTTAAATATCTGCCCGGGATCAAAATCAGCGAGACATCAAGCAGTTGGGGCGACAAAGGAAAAATCCAGATTCAGGGGCTCGACGAACGGCACACTCTGATCCTAGTGGACGGGCAGCGCTATCTGGGCGGTCACGGCGACGCGGCCGACCTGCAGTCCATTCCCCTCGACATGGTGGAGCGGATAGAAGTGGTGAAAGGCCCGGCCTCCGCCCTTTACGGCAGTGATGCCTTGGGAGGGGTGGTCAACATTATTACCAAAAGCGCTCCAAAGAAATATTCGCTCTCCCTCTCACCCTCCTTCGGCACCCGGGCCACGCAGATCCACGAGACAACGGCCGGGTTCGGCGCTGGTGGGTTCAGCAGTTTGCTGGGGTACACCTACCGGGAATCCAACGGGGTGAAGAAAGAGACGGACGAGTACCACGAACACCTCTTCCAAGGCAGCCTCGGGTATTCCTTCACGCCCGATTCGCAACTGACGGTCAAACCTTTTTTTTCCGAACACTTCATGGAATACGAATCGCGCAGGCAGAAGCGAGGCGGGGTCAATAGCCTGTGGGATTGGGCGCCAGACGAGGTGTCCAATCTGAAATTGCGGGGTTCCTATTTTAATTACCAGCACACCACAGGAAACCGAAACTCCGACTGGGAAACGGACAGCTATGAAGGAGAATTCACCTACAACCGGATGGTTTTCAACCGGCACATGCTGTCCGCGGGATATCAGTTCTTTAAAGAGGAAATTACCGATCATGGGAAGGGTTACGAGGCGGATCAGGATCTGCACAGTTTCTATATTCAAGACGAGATCGACATTCATCCTTTGGTGATCGTTCTCGGTACCAGAGTCGACTGCCATGACCGCTGGGGTACGGAGGTCAATCCCAAACTCAGCCTACTCTATGCCGTTACCGACAAGTTCAAGATACGCGCCTCGGTCGGCACAGCCTTCAAAGGTCCCAGTCTCGTGAAGCTGTACGGGGATTTATGGCGGATGGGGCCGTATGTGGTCTACTCCAATCCCAATCTGGATCCGGAAAAGTCGATCGGCTATCAACTCAGCTTCGAATATGCCTTTTCCGAACGGTTCTTGGCCAAACTCGCCCTATTCAAAAACGATATCGACGACCTCATCGACTCCTACACCGTACGCAGGGGAAAACCGCCCTTTGGCATGTACTGGCGGAACATCGACGAGGCAATAACCCAAGGGGCAGAGCTAAGCCTGACCGCCCGGGTCACGCAGGGGCTGACCGCGCGGGCGGGCTATAACTATCTGGATACCGAAGACAAGAACCTCCACAGGGAACTAACCTACCGTTCGCGGCACAAGACCTTCCTTGAACTTAATCAGCGATTTGCCGAAATTGGCCTGGATTTGAATTTCGCCGCCGAATACCGCGGATGGCGATATGACGACGACTATGAGCAGCTGGGCGGCTATTTTATCTGCAACCTAGCGGCCACCAAGGATATCGGCGACCATTTTCAAATATTTGCCAAGGCGGACAATATTCTGAATAAACGAAATATGATGCAATCGCGAAAAAAGCTCACGCGGCTTGAGGCATGAGCCAACCAATTCGGTTGTTGCCGGGCCGAAAGGCCTCGGCAAAATGTCGTAGATATCCCCGCAGCGGTCTTAATGGCTCTTTGA
>Ga0265295_1001432_pt1 | contig 41966 bp, 28 predicted proteins | sample Munlansysbiofilm_FD_192503 | JGI IMG/M metagenome (GOLD analysis project Ga0265295, IMG submission 192503) | Leachate microbial communities from a municipal landfill in Southern Ontario, Canada - Methane capture system biofilm | ecosystem: Engineered > Solid waste > Landfill > Unclassified ... | reverse complement strand
TCGCCCCGTCGCCCCGTCGCCAAGTCCCCCGTCCCTTTTTCAAATCCGCAATCCAAAATCCTCGCTCCAAAATCCTTACCTTTGAGCCGCCCAATTAAACACGCTTATTTTGCCACAAGAAGAATATAAAACGCTGTTTGCCGATATTTTGCTCCCACTTCCCCTCAAGGGCTATTTCACCTACCGGGTTCCTCAGGAGTTGAATGGCCTGGTACAGCCTGGCCTGCGCGCCGTAGTTCAGTTTGGTGCAAAAAAGTTTTATACCGGGCTCATTCGTCGCATACATGAGCTGCCGCCTAAACAGGCCGCTATTAAATATTTGCTTGGCCTGGTCGACGATTTTCCGGTGGTGAATGAAAAGCAATTTGCACTTTGGGAATGGATGGCGGATTATTATCTGTGTACCGAAGGGGAGGTAATGAATGCAGCCTTGCCTTCTGCCTATAAGCTGGCCAGTGAAACAAGAGTAATACTCGATCCGGAGTATATTCATGACAGTCAGATGCTTAATGACCGGGAATTTTTGATTGTGGAGGCCCTTGATTTGAATAAAGTACTTACCCTTACCGAAGTCAGCCGCATTGTGGATGTGATTAAGGTAATCCCGATGGTAAAAACCATGATTGATAAGGGGATTGTCCGTGTAGAAGAAGAATTATCGGAGAAATATAAGCCACGTTTTGAAAAATGTATCATGCTATCCGATGCTTTCCAGGATGAACAGAAGCTGCAATCTGCCATGGACAGTCTGCAGAAAAGAGCCTTTAAGCAACTGGAAATACTGATGCATTTCATACAGATTGCACGGCCATTTACCGGTGAACCCCGTGAAGTAACCCGTGCTGCTTTGCTGTCGCGGCCCGGAGCTTCTGCAGCCCAGCTTGATGGTCTGATTAAAAAAGGTATTCTGGAGCAATATCAGCGGCAATCAAGCCGGCTGATGCATTTGCCGGCCACAGCTAAACCGGCCTCTATCGAGCTCACCCCTGCCCAACAATATGCTTTTAATTCAATGTTACCTGTCGTGGAAGCAGGGAAAACCACCTTACTAAAGGGCGTAACCTCTAGTGGCAAAACAGAACTATACATCCGGTTGATTGATGAAGTGATCAAACAGGGGAAGCAGGTATTGTATCTGCTTCCTGAAATCGCACTTACCACGCAGATCATTGTGCGTTTACAGAAATATTTTGGAGATTGGGTAGGCGTTTACCATTCCAAACACAATGAATTTGAGCGCATTGAAATCTGGAATAAAGCCAACGCTCCACTTTCCGACCACCGCGAAGAGCAGCCCTATAAAATATTACTCGGTGCACGTTCGGCCTTGTTTCTGCCGTTTACCGGACTGGGGTTAATAATAGTAGATGAAGAGCACGATACCAGCTATAAGCAGCATGATCCCGCTCCACGTTACAATGCCCGCGACACCGCGCTAATGCTCGGCCAATTGCACCAGGCTCCGGTATTGCTGGGCTCAGCAACGCCCTCTCTAGAAAGTTATTATCATGCCAGAACAGGGAAATACAATCTGGTAGAACTTAATGAACGATATGGTGGCGTGAAAATGCCCGATATACGTATGATTGATACGCGCAATGAAATCCGGCTTAAACGCATGAAGTCGCATTTTTCCGGCCCGCTATTCGAAGCAATCGGTGCAGCCCTTCAGGCAGGAGAACAAGTCATACTGTTTCAAAACCGCCGGGGCTTTTCATTGCGGCTCGAATGTGAAGTATGTCATCACATACCGGGCTGCGTAAATTGCGATGTAACGCTAACCTATCACAAACACATCAACCTGCTTAAGTGTCACTATTGTGGCTACACCATGCCCGTACCTCCGGTTTGTCCGGAATGTAAGAGTTCCTCCATACTTATGCGTGGGTTTGGCACCGAAAAGGTGGAAGAAGAACTCGGTTTGCTTTTTCCTGAGGCAAAGATTGCCCGTATGGATCTCGATACTACCCGGACAAAAAATGCCTACCAGTCACTGATTGGTGATTTTGAAACGGGCAAGGTAAATGTGTTGGTAGGCACCCAGATGGTAACCAAAGGACTGAATTTTGAGAATGTGAGCCTGGTTGGCGTGCTCAGTGCCGATGGCATGATGAGCTACCCCGATTTCAGGGCTTTGGAACGTAGTTACCAGTTGCTGGCTCAGGTGAGCGGGCGTTCCGGGCGAAAAACCAAACAGGGTGTGGTAATGATTCAGACCAATAACCCGGATCATCCCTTATTGCAATGGGTAAAAGACGATGATTATTTACAGCTTTTTGAAAACCAGTTGCGCGACAGGTATAAGTTCAGTTATCCGCCTTATACCCGGCTGCTGCGTATATCCATGCGTCACAAAAGCCAGATGGTGCTCGATGAGGCTGCTAACGCTTATGCCGTTATGCTGCGAAAGCAGTTTGGCAAAGCCTTACTGGGGCCTGAATATCCTATGGTGAACCGGGTGAAAAATTATTTCATAAAAAATCTGTTGCTGAAATTGAAACGGGGACCCGAAACCCGCCAGATGAAGGCAGCATTACAACAATTGACCCGGAATTTTTTATCCGGACCAAATTTTAAAACCGTAAAAATTGTGATTGATGTTGATCCTTTATAAGATGAGAAGCATAACAGTGGATTTACTGATGATTCTAATAAACAAATTTTAGAACAATCTTCTTAAATTATTCTGAACATATCCCCCGGTATCAATAATATAATGAGCAAGAAACGAAACAAAAATAAATCTAAAAAGGGAAAACCTGATACGGAATCGGTGATTGAAAGTGATGAGTACATCGGGTTTATAGTTGGATACACTTCTAACGGGGTACCTTATGGATTGACTCATGAAGAGTGGGATAAAATAAATTCAGAAATCGAAAAGGAAAAAACGGATAACGACAAATTCGATTTACCTTTTTAAGGAAAGGGGAAAGCACTGCTGGCATTATATAGAACTTTAGATAGAAGAATTGCTAAAAGATAAAAAAAATCAATATCGGTATTTTCGGATTCCAAAAATATTTCGATTTTTTTGAAAGTTATCAGACGGGAATATAAAAATCCTTAATTTCGACAAACTATTCTGGCAATTTGAACACTGAGCCTTTAGCAATGCCCGACAGCCTACAGGAAGGTACGTTGGGGCTCAATTGTTTGGTGTAAATATAAAAATCATCGAATAAATTATAGAAAAGATGAATAGAAAAACGACACTTATTCCGGTATTGATTTTTTTAATTTCATTTTCTGTGCCACTTTTTGCACAGTCTGATTCATTAATTCGCTACTCAGATTTGCATTATCATTCCGATCTTGAAAAGATTGCCTTGGAGAATTTCATGTTGCATAATCGTGATACGTTTAATCTATTTCTCGCCATAGATGAAAATATAACTGAAAATGAGGCCAACATAAAAAAGGATATCTATCTAAGCATTTTCAAAGATTTGGCGGATAAAAAAATAGACTCCAGGAATATTAATAAAAAGATTAAATTTATTTATTCTAATGTTCATAAGAGATTTCTAACAAAGTATAATGACAATGAATACTTTCCCGAAATTTTTGAAACCGGAACTTACAATTGTGTATCAGCTTCAATGCTGTATGCGATGGTCTTTAGTAACAGTAACATCCCCTATAAAGTTAAGGCTTCTTCCGACCATGTTTATTTAGTAGCAAATCCTGGCCCCAATTCTATTGTTATAGAGACTACAAATCCGGGTTTTGAGCAAAAAATATTCAATGGAGACTTTAAGCAACAATATGTAAATTATTTAAGAACATCTAAGCTCATCAGTGAATCAGAGTATAAAAACAAGTCGGTTGAAGAGATATTTGAAGAAAAATTTAAGGAAGTAAGGGATGTAGAATTTAACAATCTTCCCGGGCTCCAGTATTACAACAAAGCCATCACCAAACTGCAAAACAATGAAACTGAAGCAGCGTTAAAACTTAGTCAGAAAGCATATTTCTTTTATCCGGATTTTCAGGTAAAATCACTGCTTTATACAACGCTACTTTTTCACATTGAGAAATGTAATTTTGACCAGGTGTCGGATATAGACTATCTGGCACAACTTTCCAGATTCGAGGATATAGATGTAAGCACCGTTGTAGGAATATTTAATAACATTCTGTATCATCACCTTCAATACACAGATAAGGAAGCTTTTTGTGATTCATTGAATGCAAGACTGATATCACAGATAACGGATAAAAGATTAAAAGATGAAATTAATTTCACTTACAATCTACAGATGAGTTATCGCTATCAAAATTCTGATAAAGTTGAAAAATATATTTCAAAGGCTCTGGTAGTGAAAGGTAATCATTACGATGCCAACGTGATAATGGAAAACCACCTGCGTAGAAAGCTTTTTGGTATCTCTAACGCTTACACACTTATGGATACAATAAACCAAATGGAGTCAAGGTACAATGATGAGGTGATAGCACTTCTCTTAAAGGAGTATAAGTTAATGGCTTACTTAAAAATAGCAAGTGCCCTTTTTGAAGAAAAGAAAATGTCAGCCGGAGAAAAATATTTACAGGAGTTTGAGATTAATTGCACGCTTCCTATTAAAAATCAATGGCTAAGCACATCGGTTGAAAGTGCCTACAGGATTGCAGCAGTTCACTATTCCATTAAAGGAAGTAAATCTTTAGCTAAGAGTTACGTAAACCGCGGTTTAAAATATGTACCAAACAGCAGATACCTTGAGTCTGCAGTTTATTGAATTACCGATGGACAGGAAGAATAGTTGAAAATAATGAAAGCATTTTGACTATTGACATGGAGAGCATTACACTTTCTGAATCAGAAGATGAGTTAGGGTGGGGCTCTTCATCAACACCAACCTGAGCGGGATAACCGCCAACCCTCAAAATCAGTTCCAAAAGCGAGTTCCAAATATTTTAGACGGTTTTATTGCTTTTATTGTAAATTTGTACCATCTTCGGCCATCTTTAATGTTGACCGTGACTCATTATATACATCACTGTTCAATGAACGGTGATCTTTTTATTTTAAAGCAAATCACATGGAAGAACCCGAAAAAATAGTCCCCGAACCAAATCATTTCATTTCCAGAGGTTGTTGCCGGCAACCCAGCCTTATCCATAAAAACGATGATATTTTCAGGCACAGTTGTAGCAAATTTGATGCTTATGACTGGCTGAAGCAGATGCCCATGCCTGGTGCCCGTATTCCTTTTGATTGTGTGGAAGTGAGGTTTAAGAATAATCGCAAAGATTTCTTCAGAACCAGTTCAGATACCGAGGTACACGTTAGTGATATTGTTGCAGTGGAGGCCAATCCCGGCCATGACATTGGCATAGTGACCCTGGTGGGTGAAATAGTGCGTTTGCAGATGAAGCGTAAAAATGTTGATCCCAATAAGGAGGGCGTGCGTAAACTTTATCGCAGGGCAAGGTTGAGCGATATTGAAAAATGGATTACTGCCGTGGAAAAGGAAGACAATACTATGTTCCGGTCCCGCGAGATAGCCAATCGGCTAAATCTTAAAATGAAAATCAACGATGTTGAATATCAGGGCGATGATACCAAAGCGATTTTCTACTATACGGCAGATGAACGTGTTGACTTTCGGGAGCTGATAAAGTTACTTGCGGAGGATTTTAAAGTAAGGATTGAGATGCGTCAGATTGGGGCCCGGCAGGAGGCTTCACGCCTGGGCGGTATTGGCACCTGCGGACGTGAACTCTGCTGTTCCACCTGGCTGGGTAACTTCAATACGGTAAGCACTAATGCTGCCCGCATTCAGCAACTTTCACTCAACCCGCAAAAACTTGCCGGACAATGCGGCAAGCTCAAATGTTGCCTGAATTATGAATTCTCAGCCTATCAGGAAGCCCTCAAAAATTTTCCACCCGACGATACGGTACTGCAAACTAAGAAAGGGGATGCTTTTACGCATAAAATCGACGTGTTTGCCGGTATCATCTGGTTTGCCTATAAAAGTGACCCCAATGCCCTGTTGTCAATTGCGGTAGATAAGGTTAAAGAGATCATCGAATTGAATAAAAAAGGGAAGTCGGTGGAAAAGCTCGAAGATTATGTTCAAAAGCAGGAGAAAAAGCCCGAGTACGATAACGTGGTTGGTCAGGACGATCTGACCCGGTTTGATAAGAAACATTAATCCCATTTAGTTACCTGTCTTAAAATATTCCGGTGTGCACATCGTTTGATTAAATGTAATGATGAAAATTCGAATCTTTAAGCCCTTTCCGTTATTGGTACTGACAGCCATAGTTATGCTGGCCTGCAGCCGTCCTGCTTTTTATGATGAAAGCCTGAGCCTGAAAGCCGATCAGTGGCCCAAAGACGAAACCCTCTCCTTTAAAGTGGATATTGCCGACACCAACAGCGCTTACCGATTTTTTATCAATATACGCAACAGTACTTCTTACGAATACAACAACATCTATTTTTTTCTTACCACTGAATTTCCCGATGGAGGCCTGGCGCGTGATACCATTGAATGTTCGCTGGCTGCCCGCGATGGCAGGTGGTTGGGTAAAGGCAGCGGGAAATACCGGGATAACCGGATTTTTATCCGTGAAAACATCATCTTTCCACAAAAGGGAACTTTTACCTTTCGTCTTAATCAGGCCATGCGTCATGAGGTGCTTGAAGGGATTTCAGAAGCCGGCATACGACTGGAGAAGCAGGAATAATGAGTACTGGAGAAAAAGGTATAATATTGAATCACTTTTTGTTAAAATAAAATGCCTAAGAAAAAGAATGCAAATCAAGGCCAGCCGGGTATAAAAACCTGGAAGCAAAGGTTTTGGAAAGTATATATTGGTGTGCTACTCTTTGTGGTATTGCTTTTTACTTTCATTTCAATGGGATGGCTGGGTTTTATGCCTTCTTTTGAGGAGCTTGAAAATCCCAAAAGCAATCTGGCTTCCGAGGTAATCTCTGCTGATCAGGAACTACTGGGAAAGTATTACATTGAAAACCGGTCGAATATTCATTACACCGACCTTTCCCCCAAGCTTGTAGAGGCCATTATCGCCACAGAGGATGCCCGCTTTGAGAAGCATTCGGGGGTGGATGTCAAGGCTTTGTTCCGGGTAACTTATGGCGTACTTACCGGCAGTCACAAAGGCGGAGGTTCAACCATAACCCAGCAATTGGCCAAAAACCTTTTCCCCAGGGGTGAAAACCGCAACTTCTTTCAAACGGCATTTCTTAAGCTCAAGGAATGGGTTACTGCCGTTAAACTGGAACGTAATTATACCAAGCAGGAAATCATTGCTATGTATTTTAACACCGTAGATTTTGGCAGCAACTCTTTCGGCATTAAATCGGCCGCAAAAACTTTTTTCAATAAGTCACCAAAAGAGCTGAACATTGAAGAGTCGGCCATGCTGGTGGGTATGCTGAAAGCACCCACTTGGTTCTCGCCGGCCCGTAATCCTGAAAGGGCATCAAAACGGCGGGAAGTGGTCTTACATCAAATGGAAAAATATGGATACATCAATGAACACACTTATGATTCTATAAGGGTAATTCCGCTTGACATGACTTCCTATCGGATGCAGGACCACCGATCGGGTGAGGCCACTTACTTCAGGGAGTATTTGCGGATGATGATGAATGCCAAAAAACCCGTGCGTAAGCGGTATGTGGATATGGTTCAGTTCAGTGAAGATTCATTAAGATGGATCAACAGTCCCCTTTATGGCTGGATTGAAAAAAATCCAAAGCCGGATGGTACCAATTATAATTTATACCGTGATGGATTGCGCATATTCACCACCATTAACTCACGCATGCAACAGTATGCCGAAGAAGCCGTAACCGGGCACATGTCAGGTGACATACAGCCTGCCTTCTTTAAACACTGGAAAGGTCGCGAGGAAGCACCTTTCGATTTTCCCCGCAATCAGGTAAAACAGGAAGCCGAAAAGCTACTCACTGCTTCAATGAAACGCAGTGATCGTTACCGAAAAATGAAAGCTGCCGGAATTAGTGAGGATTCCATTAAGCTTGCCTTTCATACCAAAGTACCAATGACAGTGTTTGCCTGGAAGGGAGACAAGGATACTGTTATGACTCCCTGGGACTCAATACGGTACAATAAGTTCTTCCTTCAGGCCGGACTGATGTCTATAGAGCCTCAAACGGGGTTTGTGCGGGCTTATGTGGGGGGCATCAATTATAGTCATTTTCAGTTTGACCATGCCACCATGGCCAGGCGACAGGTAGGTTCAACCTTTAAGCCTTTTGTTTACACACTGGCCATGCAGGAAGGCGACTTCTCACCTTGTACCAAGATTGCCAACATCCAATACAGCATTGAATTGCCGGAAGGTGGCAAATGGGAACCCCGAAATGCCAATGATTTTAAGAAGGGAGAGATGGTGACCCTTAAAGAGGCACTTGCCAACTCCATAAACTGGATATCCGCCTTTCTCATTAAGCGGTATTCGCCCATGGCTGTGATTAAAATTGCCCGCAAAATGGGTGTCACCAGTCCGATTACTGCGGTGCCTTCCATTGCACTGGGCACCCCCGACCTTACGCTATACGAGATGGTTGGAGCCATGAATACTTTTGCAGCTAAGGGAGTGTATATTGAACCGCTGTTTGTGACCCGTATCGAAGATAAGAATGGCAACGAACTGGCCAGATTTATGCCGCGTCAGGAAGAGGCGATGAGCGAAGAGACTGCTTACCTTATGTTGCAACTGATGAAAGGAGTGGTTGAAAGTGGCACCGGGGTGAGGCTGCGTTATAGATATGGAATTACCAATCCGGTTGCCGGTAAAACCGGAACGACTCAAAATAATTCAGATGGCTGGTTTATGGGCATTACACCCGACCTGGTTACCGGCGTATGGGTGGGAGGTGAAGACCGAAGTGTACGCTTCAGAACCATAACCCTGGGGCAGGGCGCAAACATGGCGCTGCCTATTTGGGCGTTATACATGAAACGTGTTTACAACGATAAAAAACTTGAAGTTTCACAAGGTGATTTCGAACCGCCGGATAGACCACTCTCCGTAGAAATTAACTGCCAGAAGTATGAAGAACTTCAAAAGAAAAATAATTCAAGGTTTACTCCGGGGGATTTTTAACTGAAGGCGTATGGCTGATTTTTTTCATGACGATTATCGGAATGAATACCAGGCATCTCTGCTATTGCGATATAGTCTGAGTGTTATACACGGGCTAAACAATAGCTGTGTGGCTTCGCCCGTAATTGGGTATATTTGCAATACTTAAACTACCATGACTGCGGATGAAAGCGTTGGATGAAATAAAAATTCCTGTTGAGGCCCATCTGGTCGAATTTGAATCGGCCTTCAGGCAAAGCCTGAAAAGCAATGTGCCTTTGCTCGACCGCATTACCCGTTTTATGGTGAAGCGCAAGGGTAAGCAAATCAGGCCACTTTTTGTGTTTCTTTCCGCAGGAGCCGCGGGTACCATCAATGCAGCCACACAGCGGGCAGCTACCCTTATTGAGTTGCTGCATACCGCTACACTCATTCACGATGATGTGGTGGATGATTCCAATGAGCGGCGGGGAACTTTTTCACTAAATGCACTGTGGAAAAATAAAATTTCGGTATTGGTGGGTGATTTTCTGCTATCGAAAGGCTTGTTGCTTTCTATGGACAACAACGATTATGAATTGCTGCGCATCGTTTCCAATGCTACCCGCGAAATGAGTGAGGGGGAATTGCTTCAGATTGAAAAGGCGCGTCGGCTGGATATTGAAGAGTCCGTATATTTTGAGATTATTCGCAAAAAGACAGCCTCACTCATAGCATCCTGTTGTGCCTCAGGTGCCGCATCATCCGGCTGTAGCCCCGACATGGTGAAGAAGTTTCATGAATTTGGTGAACTTACCGGCATTGCCTTTCAGATTAAGGACGACCTGTTCGACTACAATAAAAATGCCGACACCGGCAAACCTGCAGGCATTGATCTGCGTGAAAAAAAGCTCACCCTGCCCATTATTTATTTATTGCAGCAGTCGGGCTGGATGGAGAAACGCCGCATCATTCATACCATAAATAACCAGAAGGATCATCCCGAAAAAGTAACCGAACTCATTGAAATGGTAAAAGCAAAGGGGGGAATTGCCTATGCCGAAAAGCGGATGATGGATTATCGCAAACAGGCGATTGATTTGCTGCATACTTTCCCCGAAAATATATACCGGAATTCACTGGAACAACTGGTTATATACACTACCGAGCGTAGGAAATAAATAATATCAGGCTTTTTTCAATGTAAACGCAAAGGTAGTGCCTACCCCCGGAGTGCTGCGTACGTTGATGGTTTGTTCATGTGCTTCGATGATGTGCTTTACAATGGCCAGACCCAGGCCGGTTCCTCCCTGTTCACGGGAGCGCCCTTTATCGGTGCGATAAAAGCGTTCGAATATACGCATAAGCTCAGCCGTTTCCATGCCGGTACCATTGTCGGTAACTTCAGCCAGTATGTGTTCATCCATGTCGAAAAAGCTGATTTTGGTGCTTCCTTTTTGAGGATGGCCATATTTCATGGCATTGTCAATCAGGTTGATAAACACCTGCCGGAGCTGGTCTTTATCCGCAATAATTAGAATTGGTTTTTCATATTGCTGATTGAAAAACAAGGTATTTTTTCGCTTTTTTGCTTTTATTTCCAGAAAATCCACCACTTCACGGGCCAGCGCAGCCACATCAAGTTTTACGAGATTTAGCTTAAGCTCACCGGCTTCAAGTTTTGAGATGGTTTCCAGGTCTTCTACAATGGCGATCAGGCGGTTAATACTGGTCTCCGTGCGCAACAGGTAATCCTTATTGATGCTGGGATCCTCGAGTCCGCCATCAAGCAGGGTGAGTACATATCCCTGGATATTGAAAATAGGCGCTTTGAGTTCATGAGATATGTTCCCCAGAAATTCGCGCCTATAGTCGGCCATACGGCGGAGTTCAGCAATTTCCAGACTCTTAGTCTTATTCCAGTCCTCAACTTCCTGATACACATGATCCAGGGTGTCGGTCCGGGTAGGCCGCCGCTCTTTTTCCTTACTGGGTATTTTTTGGCTACGTATGCTTTTATAGATGAGACGGACCTTTGAATAAATAAAGCGGTCCAGGGTATAGTGAAACAAAAAATAAGCGAGGGCAGCCAGCACGATACCTGTGGTGAATACTTTAAGCCAGACCGGCCAGTGTTCCATCAGTAAGGTATAAAATAATCCGGCCGCTACCGAGGCAATAAAAATAAAAAGAGCATTGATAAGGGCCAGTTTGCGGGGATTTGAATAATCAGTTTTCATAGAATGTGTTTTTTATACAGCAGTGGGTTTGTAGGTGTAACCAACGCCTTTAATGGTTTTTATACTGTCAATGCCAATTTTTTCGCGAATTTTACGCACATGTACATCAATAGTGCGATCGCCCACGATTACATCGTCGCCCCACACTTCACTGAAAATCTCTTCACGGGTAAATACTTTGTTTGGTCTTGATGAAAGTAATATCAACAGTTCAAACTCTTTGCGGGGCAATATAAACTCCCGGCCGCTTTTGTTAACCATGTATTTCTCCCGGTCAATTATCAGGTCATCTTCATAAGTGGTTGCGCTACTTTCCACGTACCGACGCAGCAAGGCCTGTATGCGACTGATGAGCACTCTTGGTTTTATCGGTTTGGCAATATAATCATCGGCACCGGCCTCAAACCCGGTAATCTGTGAATAATCTTCGCTCCTGGCGGTTAAGAAAATAACAATGGTATTTCTTAAAGCGTTTATTTTTCGGATGGCTCTGCAGGTTTCCATTCCATCCATTTGCGGCATCGTCACATCAAGGATTATCAGATGAGGCCGATGTTTACGAGCCAGCCTCAAGCCCTCTGTACCATCGTGGGCTTTCAGCACCCGGTAACCCTCTCTGCTCAGATTGTAACTTAAAAATTCAAGTACATCGGCTTCGTCATCAATTAGTAGAATGGTGTATTCCGGATTTTCCATGATCGGATATGCAGATAGGATAAATTGCGATAATCGATTCAAAAGTAATAAATAAAGGCCTATAACCCAATGGTTATTAAAAAACGCCCCCTGGAAACAATGAAATGGCAACATTCCCGTTTATGTTTTACTGCTGAAATTTAGTGCTATGAACAAAATATTTCTTTTGCTTACTTTTTCATTGTTATCCTTTGCTTTACATGCTCAGATACCGCCTTTAAAAACCACCCTTCCATATAGTTGCGACACACTGAGGCTGACCCATGCGGAAGAAGATCTTGGCCGCATGATCAATAGCTATCGGCAATCTAAAAACCTGCCCCCTGTGCCTTTTTCTGCTGCCCTGTCACTGGTGGCAAGGATACATGCTATTGATCTTTCCGAAAATTTCAGTTTTGGCGGACGCTGCAATCTGCACACCTGGTCAAAAAGCCCTTACTGGAGCTCTTGTTGTTATACGCCTGACCATAAGTCAGCAGCTTGTATGTGGGATAAACCCCGTGAACTTACCCTTTACGCCGGCGATGGTTTTGAAATTGCTTTTTACACCAGCGATGAAACAACTCCAGACAAATTACTGGCCGAAATGGCGCTTAATGGCTGGAAAACGAGCCGGGGCCACAATGACATCATTATAAATCGTGGTAAATGGCGTAATGTGGACTGGAAAGCCATGGGTATTGGCATTTGCCGGGGGTATGCGGTAATCTGGTTCGGTGAGCTGACTGATGAGGCAGGAGCACCCCGACTGTTGCATTAAAGTATTTGTTTGTATCTTTAGGGGCTGGTTTTAATCCTTACAACAGATGTTAAGAAAAATATTGCCTGCGCTCTTTATACTCGTTATGTCTCATCAACTGGCGTTAGGCCAGCAGTTTATGGGTGGTGTCCATCTGGGATTGGTTGGAAGCCAGGTGGCGGGTGACAACTATTCCGGATACAATAAGGCCGGAGTGAATGCCGGTGGATGGGTAAGCCTGCCCCTGGGAGCAAAGTCCTATCTGCAAATGGAGTTGGGGTACATACAAAAAGGCAGCCGCGAGAATCCCGATCAGGAAAAAGGGCGTTATGATACCTATATTATGCGTTTAGGTTACATTAACCTTCCTCTTATTTTCCGATATCAATACAATAATTATCTGGGATTTGAAGGCGGGTTTTCCATGAACTTCCTGATCCATTCAGGTGAAAGTTTTAATGGTTATGAGGTTACTTATTCTCCTTTTAATAAACAGAACATCTGCTTCACGGGAGGTTTATTGGTAAAGGTCACCGATAGAATCAGCATTGGTCTGCGCACAGAAAACTCTCTCTTTTCGTTGCGAAAAAACCGGGTAACCGGCGATGTATGGCGGTTCTGGGGTCACGGTCAGTTCAGCGACGCATTGATCATTAATGCATTTTACCAGCTTTGAGGAGTTTCCTTTGTTTTCTTTTACAAACCCAGGCTGAACAGGCTGTACTATCTTAGAGGCAAACAAATAACGCTGTAATGATGGCCCACCCCCGGCTTAAAAAAAGACAAAAACCAGACAGGGTCATAAGCTGACCTGTCTGGTTTTTAATAATTAAACCATTATTATTATTCCTGGAGTCCTGGCTCGAGTTTACGCACGTTGTAGGCTACCTCTTCACCTCTTTCGTTCCGTCTGATCTCAAATTCAACCATATCGCCATCCATGATGTCGTTAAAGTTGCCATCCATCACATCTTCGTAATGGAAGAACAGATTGTTAGGTGGGAAAGAAATGAAACCATAACCACTCTTCATGTTGAGTGTGCGGCTGCGCTGAACGCCTTCGGGCACTGGTTTGTTAATGAATTTCAGCCGGTTATCGTCCTGTTTGTCAAATAGGTTAGAGATGACCGAATCGTTCTTGTTCAGCCTGTTTTCGATGAGTTCGTGCATGGCTACAGGGTAGGTTACCTCTTCGAGGAGTTCCTGGGAAGTGCGGGTAACACTCTCGCGGCCATTCATGTCCTGATAGCGGAAATCCCAACCCAGCAACATTACGCGGGTACCAAGGGTGTTCAGTTTACGTACTAAGGGCACATAGTCGCCATCGGAAGCTACCAAAACCAGTACATCAAATTTTTTGAACATGGTAAGCTCATATGCTTCTAGTGCCAGCCAGACGTCAATACCTTTTTCTTCCCGCTTGCCGCCACGCATGCGCAGCGGAAGATAATGGGTAATCACTTTTTCACCCATCAGGATATCATCGAAAATGCGTTCGGCATACAGCTTGTTTTCGCTGCTCTGAGCTTCAAATGCGCTTAATCTTCCTCTGAAGTAATGTGAATCTACAATGTGGCATAACCGCTGGTCTACGCCTTCTTCCTTGGCAACGCGATAACGGATAAAATTGTGCAATCCCTCAATGCTTATCCTCGCGTTACGTTCATGTTCGTAATAGTAGTAGTTACTTACATGAAGAAAATAATTACCGTCGTAAAATACGCCGATCTTCACCATTTTATTTGTGTCGTTCATGGAAAATGATAAATAAATTAGTTAATAATAAATAAGATTTATGAAATGTTTAATTCAGGTATTGCATTTTTAGCTATTCAAAACAACATTCAATTACAAAAATAGACAAACACAGCTAAAAATGGCACTTAACTATTGATAAAAAGTGTTAATTAATGCAAATTATCCCTTTTTTATTGTTTTTGTCTTTCGCAGCCAGGACTTAACGGTGATGTATTTAGATTCCCAATGATTAATTCCCGGCTGATTCAGGTTCTTAAAGAAATGCATGCTGAAGGAAAACGTCTGATGGCTTTCAGATTATTCTAAGGCAAATGTTTTTTCTTTAACCTGTATTATCTATAAACATTTATAATTACGAATAAGTTCAGGCGATACAGGTTAACTACATGGAAAAGTTATTACTGTATGCCTGAACGGGCGATACCAAAAATCCTGAAATAGCTTTTGGCCTTTGTAATTCCCCGGCCTTAAATGCAAAAAGAGCGGATATGGCCGCTCTTTTTGTACTCCCCTGATTTTGGAATTATTTGGTCAGTACCAACTTAATGGTCTTGATTTCTGTGTTGTTTTGTATCTTAAGTATATAAATTCCGGGGTTAAAGTGGCTCATGTCGATGGACACTGCGGTGGGTGCGGTTACCTGTGCATTTTGGCACAATTTACCGGTATAATCGTACACGGTAAGGATAATTTTTCCCGTTAACCCCTGGATGTCAGCCGTAAAACTACTGTTTGACGGATTGGGATACACATTAATGCTTTCGCGGTTATTAAATGCTGTATTCATACAATAATCCACTGCAATATAGGCCGATTTGACCGTTGTGCTCTGAAGCAGACCGTCAGCCACCGTAAGGGTAACATCATAGGTGCCGGGCTCGCGGTAACTTACCACCGGATTTTGTTCATTCGAGGTTTCTGGAGTACCACCCGGGAAGCTCCATTGCCATGAATTAATTGCACCGGCAGAGAAGTCAGTGAATGTGATTTCTTCGTTTTCACAGACCCTTACCTGGGAAGCCAGGAAGTTTGCAAGTAGGGGTGCATGATTGCTCAGACCAAAGTAATTTACATAAATGGCCATGAGTGAGTCTTTTACCGAACGCCCTTCCCCATTTCTGAGTCCTGAGAATTCAAAAGAGCTGCCAATGGTTTTGTAAGTGCCACCATCATAGGCTATGGCACTTATGTATTCGGGAACAGAATTCTGGAATAAGGATACAGCATTACCTATGGGTGCCAGACGATCGATGTATTTATTGTCACCACTGTAACTAAAGGTAAGGCCGGCAGTCATGGTGCTGTCAATACCTGAAAGTACTTTAAGATCGTTACTTCCATCGTCTAATCCTTCAATATTAAACATGGGATGCACAGGTGTCGCTGTATTAAACACCCAGGTATCGCCACCTTCCATGTATATCTTACCGCCTCCATTCAGGAAGTTGGCCAGTGCCTGACCCTGCGGATTGGTGAGCACGGCATTGTTGGAGTAAACACCCAGACAAACAAAAATCGACTGATAAGAGCCTAAAACCAAGGGCCAGGAAGTAATATAATCAGCGGAGATTTCAAGATTGGCAAGAGATTGCCTGATTACGGTACCGGAGTTATGGTTTTTGTCGAGGTCAATGATAAGCACAGGAATTTGACCGACGACCACAGAGAAGTTGCTTGTGGCGTAGAAACCGCTGTCCGATGACATTTCAAAGGTAAAATCAACCTTGTGCCCGGGGGGTGTTGCAGGCAAAGCCGTAACGGTAAATCCTGCTGCCTGTGTTTCATAACCATCTATACTGCCATAGTTGATGCTGTCAACATTAATCATAATATACGGGTCGGATGATGAAAGCAGTCCGGTTACATTATAAGCGGGAGCGGTACCTGCATTGAGGATAGAAAGATTGAGCTGAAAAGTTTCACCCGGATCGGCTTTGCCATTGTTGTTTCCACTTTCGTCAGAAAGAGTAGATCCGCTGTACAGTAAGGTAACCGAATGTGCAACAAGCTCAAAACTTCCACTCCAGGTATGGTCTCCCGAAATAGCGGTATAATTTACAAGCCCCCGGTATTTATCTGGCACGTCTGAACTTACGCTGATTGCGAATGCATCGGCCATCTCGGCGGTTTGTCCTGCTTCAATTAAAGGATATATTTCGGTAGTATCGATAAGGGAAATATAGGGATCAGTGCTGCTCAGGGTAACCGTTACGTCAGCGATATCTTCGGTACCTACGTTTTTTAGTCCGAGGGTCAACAGCACAGACTCTCCGTAATCGAGCTGCCCATTGTTGTTGCCGGCAGCATCATTAATGGTTTGCGTGCCATAAACTACGTAAGGTCCTTCGAGCGGCATAATATCAATATCCATGATGTATGGGGTGCGGTTAAAGGCAGTAACTGCCAGTTTCATACTCCCTACTTCGGTTAGGGTGGGTATGGAAATAAGGGCTGAACCATTATTAACGGTAGCTGTTCCCAAAATTTCTCCATTGAGGGTAAGAGCGGCAAAGGCGCCATCCACACTGCAATTTACTTCAAAAACATCAGATCCAATAAATGCAACCGGTGAATGATTCACCACAAGATTTGTGGGAGCAGCCGTGCGGACCATGAGTGAAGGATCGCCAAAAATAAGCCAGGTATCTGTCATGTCGGCTCCGGCAGAGCCGTAAGAATCGTTCATTTGAAGGCAACCATTTACAGCGATACCTCCAAAAGAGCGCTTGATATTTCCTTCTTTAAGTTCACATAAAATGTCAACCATTTCATCCTGTCCGCGCATGGGAGGATTCCAGCTTTGGTTAACGGTTGACATAAATGTTGCCACAGCACCGGTAGGTCCGTTGGCATTGCCGGCCCTGAGCCAGGCTTCTGCAAAGCAGGTGGCATTAAGGAAGTCACCATTTACACAGGCAACTGAAATAATAAAAGGCCACATGTGATTGTTGGTAAGTCCATTGACACCTGAATTTGAAAAACCGGTGGTTCCCCAGGAAGTTTGACTGCCGTGACCGGTGTAATTGATGATACTGCGACCGGCATTAACTTCCGTAGAAACCATTGATGAAGTTGGATTTCCCGGCAGGTCTTCTCCACCACGGCTTCCATCGTAAAGTTCACTCACTGCTGTATAAGTAAAGTCCATCAGGTCGGTGCGAATATTGCGTATGTGTTCCCAGTCATATTCACCATTGTCTCCCGTGCCTTCGCTCGAAGCAATTCCAAGTCCTTTTGAAAACCAATCGTTGGTAACATCCGGATTTTTTTCATATTCAATGGAGCGGATCACCTGTGTTTCTACCTGAGCTACATTTTCAGCGGAAAAGCGTCCCACAAAAACCTCGGCATAATGGTCGTTGCCTTCAAGGTAACCATAGGCCGGGTCTGAAGGTCCGCCAAGGTTGCCCGAGGTAATGGTTGGCACCTGAGCATGATCGCCCACCAGCAAAAGGAAGGTCAGTCCGTTGGTGGCGTAATAATCAGCTACAAAGGCTTTAATGGCTGCGGAATTGACTCCGATGGCAGAGACATCCACCATTTCAACCGGCACACCTATGGTTTTTTTCCAGGCGACAAAATCTTCCATGGCATCCATAAAAGGACCATGACTGATGATGAGCATATTACCTTGTTCTTCCAAAGGCGTATAACGCGAGCCATTGTTGTAATTTAAGAAATGACGTGAATAAACTTTACTGAAGTCGGCATCAATGATACCCTCTGAGGCGGTTGAAGCGCTGCGGACATTTGTCGTGGAAATACCGTTGGCATAAACTTCGAGTTCCATCTGGTAATAAACCCTTAAAGTTTTGGTTACCGCATTGTACACGAATGGATTAATAACCAAAGCCTGACCACGATAATCGCGGAAAATATAGGGTTGCCTTAACCAGGCCTGGGATTCAGGGAAAAATGCATCGCGGCTGTATATGCTGCTGTAGGTATAAGCAACTGTGGCAGGATCAATATCGCGGGTGAAATTGCCCTTTGAAGGAGCTATCTCCATGAAAGGATAATCAACATAAGAAGAAGAGACAATCCTTACCTCCATGTTTGCCTGGTCGGGAATAAGCAGTGAGGTAGTTACTTTGGGCAGGTCAGGCATGCCTTTTTCCAAAAGGGGAGTGGTGCCATCCACCTGAATGCTGAAAGCTTCGCCCCGCGGTGTTTGTAAAGGGATCAGGTTAAAGCCGGGTATCTGCACAGAAATCACCGAATGGTTTTCACTTCCCGAAATCAGGGTAGTAGTTACTCCTGTGGGCTGAGCCGCCCCCAGGTCTATCCAGTTCTGGGCATAAACAGGTGCAAAGCCAATCAATAATAGTAAAGCAATGAATGTTTGTTTGATTTTCATCGTGATGTGTTTATTTATTTTGTAATTATGAGTTTACTTAATTGTGAAGTCGTTGAAGTTTCAACCCTTATAAGGTAAATGCCCGGAGCAATGTCTTCAACATTGAATGAAAGGGTATGGTTGCCTGAGCCAAGCTGACCCTTGTGAAGCTGCCGTATCTCCTGGCCCGTAACATCCAATAAACTAATATTGAGTGCTTCCGTTGAAAGCAGGTTAATGATGAGGTTTACTTCTTTGGCTACCGGATTGGGATAGATGATGAATTGCTTCTCCAGTTGGCTTGAATGCGCATCCACCACAGTAACATAGAGTTCATCAGAAGATGCCTCGCCACATTCGAGCGGAGCGGTGACCACTACATGATAGTAATCGGTTTCCTGAGGCTCAAACTGTTGATAAATGGCATTTTCTATCGGTCCCTGAGGATTGTACCATTGGTTGCCGGCAATAGCGCTGGAGATGAGAACATTCCCAACTATTTCAATTGTCGGGGTTTCCGGGGCAGGAATGGCTGGCAGTAACAGCGTAGTATCGGCAGTTTGAAGAAATGTACTTACCTGAACAGTGAAAGTAGTGGTATCATTGAGAACGGCAACCGGATTAAAGATTTCAGGGTTTGAAATCAGGTCAGTAGGTGTCCATGCGTAATTTACAGAGCTATTGGCGTTGCGCACAAAAGCATACAAACGGGCTTCATCGCCGGCACAAATTGCCTGGGGATAAGAAAAAGCCACTGCATTTAAATCTGTAGTATGTCCGGAAGAAGCGCCTGAAGGAAAAAGAATATCATCAATAAATGCAGCATCTTGTCCACCGGTTGCGCTCTGGTCTTTCTTGTAAGTCCATTTAAAGGTATGATTACCGGCATTTACCGGGAAGCTAACTACTTCCCAATCTGCGCTGCCCGACCAGGAGCCTTTCTCAACGCCATCAATGTAAAACTTTAGAAAGTCGTATCCGCTTTCACTGGAAACAGAACGTGCGAAGGAGATGTTATCCTCAGACTCCAGATTTATAGAAATTTGAAGGTCGGTGGAAGTGTTGTTGCCAATGGCACCACTGCGGGCTGAAAAATTACCTGCATATGTGCCTAAATTGGTTATTGTCCAGGGTTTGGGGCTGTTGTTTTCCCATTCAAAAGCAGAAAAGTCGCCTTTTTCAAAGTCTTCGATAATTAAACCAACCGAAGGATTGAAAATGCGGGTATCAGTGTACAGTCCTGATTCTGTTACAAAAAATAGTTCAATTCGCGTTCCAATGGGTATATCCGGACTGATGGCTACATTATATATTGCGCTTTTAGTATTCGTAGCACCAATGTTGCCATTCACATATTGAATAAATTTAATGTCAATGCCTTCACTATCGGTAAACAGATGTGAGATGGTGTTTGCGGCAGGACAATGACCTACATTGATTACCGGAATTGACAAAACCACATTTTCGCCCGGATCCATGCGACGATTGCCATTGCCGATACCATTAAAATAATCGTCTACGAGCAAATCACTTGCCTGGAGCTTGGGAGCATTGAGTTTCAGGGTGAAACCTGAAGTCCAGATTTCAATGCCATTGGTAACATTTACCATAAATTCAGCACTGTGCTGGTCGGGAAGAAAGTCTGCAGCTTTTACATTAAATGCGGCTTCAACCATAACAATTTCTCCTGGTTGAATGTCGGGCCAGTTTTCCTGACCTTTCAAAATTTCTATGGAGGGACTGGAAGAGCTTATTTCGACACTCAGCGTCTGGCCGGCGGTATTGCCTACATTTTTCAGGGCCATGTTGAATCCAAATTCTTCACCGAACTCCGGCAATTGGTTGTTGTTGGCTGAGGCATCGTTTACCATTTGCGATTGCAGCATAATGTATGGTCCTTCCGGGGAAGCCACCATAACCGTACCTATGAATGGTTGCAGATTTTGAGCAGTAACAATAATTTCGGCTTCACCGGGCACAGATATGGGTGATAAGCTCACCAGGGCAGTGCCGGTTTCATCGGCAAGGGCGCTGCCATGCAAAATTCCATCTTTTGAGATGGCTACATAAGCATAAGGTGCTGCATTCACTGTAAATTCATCTGATTGTAAAGGCATCAGCGGTTCATAATTTACCGACATTGCCGCAGGTACACCCCAGTAGATCATCAATGAGGGATCGCCCATCAGACAGTAAACCTGCCAGTAATACAGCGCCATACCTGGAGAGCCCTGGGTAACGGCAAGATTCCCGGCAACGAACATCTGGCCCTGAGTAACGTACCAGTCAGCAAAAGTTTCTCCATGATCGTGGAATGCACGGTCGTAGGTGCCCAGAGTAGTGGATTCGTAAGTGGGATGTAATTCAATGGGTCCTACGCCCACTCCAAAATAAAAATCTTCGTCCCAATAGGTGCTGTTTGAAGCACCTATATATCCAATGGCACCTTTATCCTGAGCCCGGAGTAATTCCTCACCAAAACAATTGACGTTATACGTACTGGTAAGACAGCAGTTGCCTACCAACAGGGGATATTTGCCGGCATTTTGCAAACCGGGTATGTCTGAAATTACGAAGGAGGGATTGCCCCAACCACTTGAACTGCCGTGGGCAGTATAGTTCCCATAAGCAACTCCATTACTTACATTTTGAATAATGGCCGAGGAGGAACTGCCTGAAGCCGGATAAAGATAGTTGTGACTTAAAAAACCGTGGGCTTCATTAAAGTAGTTGGTTGTGCCATAGTTGATTTGTCCATTGCCATGAATGGGGGCAAAACTGGCATCTACGCCTGAAACCATTAAACTTTCACCTAAAAAGGAGGGATCAGGGAAAGTGTACTGCTCATACATGAGGGTTTTGTCGATCTGAGGCTGCAATTGAGCGACAGTGGTAGCGGAGAAACGGCCGTAATATACATCCGGGAAATAATCCCCGGTATATTCACAATAATAGAGATCGGTAACATGTCCACTCTGGCTGAATGCCGGAATCTGAGCTACATCCCCTACAAATAAAACAAAGGAAGGTGCGGGATCTTCCGGAGTACCGGCGTTGTAAAGGCCGGTAAGATAATCTTTAATAGAAGCGGTGGTAGTGCCTACTTCCGGATTATCGGTGTAAGCTTCAATAATGGTAAAACCTTTGCGGGTTTTCCAGTCAATGTAGGGTTGAAGAGCATCGTGGAACATTGGTGCAGAAACGATGACCATTTTTACCGGGTAGCGCGTCATGGGGTCACGCATGCCGGTGCCTGTGGGTAAAGCATTTAGAAATGTTTTTTGGTTAATTCCGAAATAGGGAGAGCGGGTACGCTCCTGCAATTCAGCGGTAGCACCATAATTACCGCCGGTAAATTTTACTTCAATCACCAGGTCTTCATATATCCTGATGGTGCCGGTAACCGGATTGTAATCCACCGGAGAAATGTCGAGGCGGGCAATGCGACTGCCACGCAGGAAGCCGAGAATTTCAGCCGAGGCCAACGGCTGGTTTTGGTAGGCATTGCGTTGATAAACCAGGCGGTTGATTGAAAATTTGCCCGGTTGATCTGCGCTTTTTGGCATGGGCGGTTGTACAGGCATTATCGGATTTATAATGCCGAGGTCACTCAGGGCGAATTCGCGTACAGTGGAGGAAATAACCTTTACTTCCAGTTCAGCACCTACCGGAATTTCGATAAGCTGACGCATTACCGGAAGTTTGGGAAAGCCTTCCTTGTCAGTAAAACTATAACCTTCTGCCATAAATTCAGTAAACTGACCTTCGGTAGTATTTACTGTAAAGTGGTCAAACGTGGAGAAGGTATTGTGAACCACAATTTGACTGAAAGCATTCTGTTCGAGACTCAGCCGGGTGTTTACATCCGGATTCAGCACCACTTGTGCATCAGCCTGAATGGTAAAAAACAAACCAAGAATAGTGACCAGCGATAAGCTAAGCCAAAAGCGTAATAATTGTTTCATATAATGAAAAAATTAAGAAAAAAAAGAGTTATCCCAGATAAAAATTAAGCGTCCACAAAACTATATATAATTAAGCACAATTGCGCTTTTTTAATAAAAAAATAAATTAGATTATAACGCTGATTTATAGATAGATAAAAAAAATAATATCACAAATGAGGTGTTTTTTGCATTGCAACGACCCTGCTTTTTAAAATATTTTAAAAACTGACAATATAAATACAGAAATCGCAGGGTTGTCCGAAAATCAGATAATCAATGGATTTTTAGCGCGGCATTGTCCTTTCCGGTCCTGGTTAAAGTGCGTGCCGGAATCCAGGCTGCAATCAGGCCGATGGCTGAAATTATAATAAAAACGTTAATAAAATCAAATAGTTGCATCTGCACCGGATAAGCATCAATTAAAAAGGATCCGCCCTGGGTATTTATTTTTATCAATCCGAATTGCTGTTGCAGCCAACTGATGATGCCACCCAACAGTAATCCGGCCATGGCACCGCTCAGGGTAACCAATATGCCTTCCGTTAAAAATATTCTCCGTATCAGCCTGGTGGAAGCTCCCATACTACGCAATATGGCAATATCCCTTTTCTTATCGAGGATAAGCATGGATAAAGATCCGATTACATTGAAAGTAGCAATGAATAAAATAAATCCCAGAATCATAAATATAGCCCATTTTTCAGTTTGCATAACCTGATATAGGGTGGCCTGTTGTTGAAAACGGTTTTTAACTACAAATGCATTTCCTGTAATTGTGCCAATCTGTTCCTGAACGGCATTCATATTCCCTCCGGGTTTCAGAGCAATTTCCACTGCCGACAATTGATTGGGCGATTCAAGCACCTCAGCAGCAAAAGATAAAGGTACAATCATGTATTTGGAATCAAAATCCTGTTGTACTGAAAAAATCCCGGCGGGCCTGATGTCCATGCGATGGAATGCCTGATCGGCTCGTGCACTCACCGGACCGGACCGCCGCGGGGCGTAAACTTCTATTTCGCGGCTATAATTATCCAGTTTTAGATTCAGGTAATAGGCAACGCCCTGTCCTGCAATGGCCAGCGGACGATCGTTAAACTTCAGCATCAGGCTGCCTTCCGACATCATGCTGTCCAGGCCGGTCCAATCCAGGTAACTGTCATCCACCCCTTTTAAAGTAGCCAGGTATTGATTGCTGCCATAACGCAGCAATACCTTTTCTTCAATCACCCCGGTTTGGGCTTTAATGCCCGGTATCTCCCGGATTTTTTCCCAGGGATAGGTGTTTTGGTCAAAAGTTTTTCCCGTGGCCGGGTAAACTTTTATTTGTGGATCAAATGTATTGTACAGGGATATGACCAATGATTCAAAGCCATTAAATACGGAAAGCACCACAATAAGCGCCATGGTACCAATGGTAATGCCTGCCACCGAAATGCCCGAAATTATGTTAATGGCATTGTGTGATTTTTTAGACTTAAGATACCTCCATGCAATAAAGATCGGCAGTTTCACCCGGAATGCATTTTAAGGATTTCAAATTATGACTTTAGCAGATTGTCAATGTTCTCAATGTAATCGAGAGAATCATCCACATAAAAAGCCAGTTCCGGCACTATCCGCATTTGCTTGCCTATCCGCAACGCAAGTTGATGCCTGATTTCCTTGTTGGAGTTCTGGATGCGATCGAAAACATCATCCCGTTTGGCAGGGCCGAAAAGGCTGAGGTAGGTTCTGGCCAGGGAGAGGTCGGGTGTTATATTCACCTTAGTCACTGTAATCAGGTAACCATGCAGGTGTTCGCTGGCATAGATACGCATGATTTCCCCAAGCTCTTTTTGGAGCAGACGGGCTATTTTCTGTTGTCTTTTGCTTTCCATTTTGCAAAGATAGTTATTATTCAGCCATACAGAAAGTCAGTTAACGGTTGCATAATCCCTCACTGCACACTTCAATTTATAACCTACAGATTGACTTCTGCTGTATAATAACCTGTATATTTGCGGCGGCTTTGTTTTTTAATAAAGTGCCGGCCTTTATGCGCAACCTGATAAAAGTAATTCGTTATGCCTATCCCTATTGGGGATACGCCCTCTTAAATGTGCTGTTTAACATTCTTGGTGTTATTTTCTCAGTATTCTCTCTGGCGGCAGTCATTCCCTTACTGAATATTTTGTTCCAGCGCGATGCCGGTGTTAGCAGCCCTCCACCCTTATCTTTAAGCTTTGATGCGATTAAGGATAACCTCTATTATCAGGTAGGCGAATTTGTTGCCAATTATGGCGAATTGCGTGCCCTTGCATATATATGCGTGGGCTTGATAGCCGCTTTCTTCTTTAAAAACCTGTTCAGGTATCTGGCCATGTATTACATTGCGGTAGTACGTAATGGGGTGGTTCGCGATATGCGTGATGCCCTGTATCACAAAGCCATGATTTTGCCGTTGGGCTATTATTCCGAACAGAAAAAGGGGGATATCATTTCGCGTATGACAGCCGATGTGCAGGAAGTAGAATGGTCGGTGATGAGTTCACTGGAGATGCTTTTTCGCGATCCCATTACCATCGTTGTTTACCTTGTCACCCTTTTCATCATGAATGCAGAGCTTACCCTGATGGTCCTTGTATTGCTGCCGGTAAGCGGACTGCTCATCGGGCGGATTGGTCGCAGCCTTAAGCGCACTTCAACAAAAGGGCAGCAAAAAATGGGTGAACTGCTTTCGGTTATCGAAGAATCGTTAAGCGGATTACGCATCATCAAAGCATTTAATGCCATTGATTGGGCTGCTGAGAATTTTAAAGGCATCAATCATCGCTATGCCCAGCTAATGATTCAGCTTTACCGCAAACGTGACCTGGCTTCGCCTTTAAGCGAATTTCTGGGGATTGCAGTTTCGGCTTTTGTTATTTGGTATGGCGGTAAAATAATTCTTTCCGGTGATTCGGGTATGGATGCAGCTATTTTCATCGCGTATGTTGCCTTCTTTTCTCAGATTATTAATCCCATAAAATCGCTTTCTACCGCACTGTATAATGTACAAAAAGGAGGTGCTTCTGTCGATCGTATCAATCAGGTACTCAATGCAAGTGAAGTAATTACTCAAAAATCCGATGCCCTACCTATTAACTCCTTTAATAAGCAGATTGAATATCGGGATGTATGTTTCAGTTACCTGCAGGAAGAAGTGCTGCACAAGGTGAACCTCATCATCCCGAAAGGGAAAACCATTGCTCTGGTGGGTGCTTCAGGCAGCGGGAAATCTACTATGGCTGATTTGTTGCCCCGGTTTTACGACGTTACCGGAGGTGAAATTCTCATAGATGACGTTCCGATTCGTGATCTGGTAATCTCTGATGTACGTGGACTTATGGGTATTGTTTCCCAGGAAACCATTTTGTTTAATGGCACGGTAGCTGAAAATATTGCCTTTGGACTTACCGATGCCACACCCGAAGCGGTAACCGAAGCGGCGAAAGTGGCCAATGCCCATGAATTTATTATTCAGATGCCTGAAGGTTATCAGACCAATATCGGGGACCGGGGCGTTAAGATGTCGGGAGGGCAGCGTCAGCGGCTAAGTATTGCCCGCGCGGTACTCCGGAACCCGCCAATTCTCATTCTTGATGAGGCTACTTCGGCCCTCGATACCGAATCGGAACGACTGGTTCAGGATGCGCTCATCAACCTGATGCAGAACCGCACTTCTCTGGTTATTGCCCACCGGCTTTCGACCATACAGTTTGCCGATGAAATTATCGTAATGCAGCACGGTATCATTGCCGAAAGGGGCAATCACAGTGAACTGATGGCAAAAGGCGGGGTATATAAACGCCTGCACGACCTTCAGATGCTGGGATAAACGCAGAGACTTACTGTTTAGTCCGGGATAAAGCCCGGCTGTGAGGCAATCACCTGATTAAGGTGTTGATATCTCCAGTTGGTGGTAAGTGTAACAGAACAATCTCAATTATAAAAAAATGAAAATATGACAGACTTGAAATGGAAGGAAGCAATTGAAAAGGTACTAGAAGAAGAAAAAAAATCTCTTCATTATACTGTAATTGCAGAACTAATCGCAGAACGTGGTTATCGAAAATCTCTTGGAGCAACACCACAAGACACGGTTAGTGCCAACCTGACAACTGACATAAACACCAATAAAGAAAAATCTATTTTTGCCAAAGTTGACAGAGGTTATTATATTTTGAGAAAGTTTCTTGATGACAGTTCACAACTATTAACAGATGATGAAGAAATAAAAGGGACTGAAACCATTTACGAGACTAAACCAAAAAAAGAAAGCTATAAAATAATTAATGCTTTTGGTATTTATTGGAATAGAACCCTTGTTCATTGGAAAACAACGCCTGACTTACTCGGAATTCAACAAATTGGAGCGTCTGAAGTAAATTTTAAAGATCAGGTTGGAATTTATTTACTACACGACAGTAGAGAAACAATTTATGTCGGGCAAGCAATAGACCAAACACTTGGAAAACGTTTAAAATATCATACAACAGACAGGCTGGGTGGTCGTTGGGATAGGTTTTCCTGGTTTGGATTTTACCCTGTAAACGAAAATGGGAAGCTAAATACAGACATCAAATTCAAAGACTTGTCGGTTCAGAATTTGGGCGATATTTTAGAAGCTATTTTAATTGAAAGTATCGAGCCACGACAAAATAGAAAACAAGGAAATTTATTTTATGGACTTGAATATTTACAACAAGAAGCACCTGAAATTAAAAAGAAACTTAAGGAACAAATAATTAAAGAATTGACTGACAAATTATAGGTGAACAACAGAAGCCAATACGCGGTATAAAAAACTGTCGGGTCACATGGTTATTCAAGGGTTGTAATCCGCTTCAACATTTGAGTAACTTGACAGAAAATTGCTTGTTCCCTATAACTATCAGAATGGCAACTCTTAATACTGCCAACCGGAAGCTGAACTACAAATAGTCTTCAATACCTTTTTGTTGCCAGCCCGGCGCGTCGTAATAAGTAAGGCTGCTTATTCCTGAACGCTTCATAATCTCGCGGGCTTCTTTAAAATACATGCTTAATTCTGAAGGATGATGGGCATCGCTGCTCAGCATAACCGGAATATTCAGTTTGCTGAGGCGGCGTAAAATATACTCACCAGGGAAAAGGTGAGGAGACCGTCCTTTGTAGATTCCACGGGTATTCACTTCAACGATTACCTGCTTTTCGCGGATCAGATTCAGGGTTTCATTAACCAGATCAATATACCAGGGTTCATCTTCCCGAAACCACCGGTTCTGGTTATGCATTTTTATTTTATCCAGGTGTCCGATGATATCGAATGCTTCCTCTTCAAGCATCTGGTTAATCTGATGCCAGTAGGCAGTAACTCCTTTGCGAATATCCCCGTCAAAAAATTGATTCAAACCTTCATCGTAGGTTTCTCGCCTGGGCCCGTCAATAAACCACAATTCACCTTCAGGGTTTTGCACCAGATGCACGCTGCCAATAAGGTAATCAAGCGATAAGCGTGGTTTCGATGAGCGGAAAGGCTCGCTTACACCGGGAATAAAGTCTGCTTCCAGAGAGAGCAACAACTGCAGTTGATCACTATACTGTTCCCTTAATTTTAGAATGGTATTGCAATAGAGGGACTCATCTTCCGGTTTCAGGGCAAACGTATTTTCAAAAGGCAGTACCGAATGTTCCGAAAACCCAAGACTGGTGAATCCTTGCAGAAGGGCTTCCTTAACATACTCAACCGGCTCAGCGCTGCCATCAGAAAAACGGGAGTGGGTATGGTAGTTGTGCATTGTTTTTTGTTGATTTGTTGCCTGTCCGTCCGCCTAAGGCGGAGCGGGATTTGTTTAGTTGTTGTAATCGGTGATCAGTGATCGGCGAAAGGTTGCGTGTCCGTCCGCCTCAGGCGGGATTTGAAGATTTGATGGATAATTTTCAAATTTTCAAATTAGGAATTTTCAAATTTCTTTAATACCCGTCTCCCCGTCTTCATGTCCTGTCTTCACCCGTTCCGCTGCACCTGAAACAGCTCATGTCCGGATTCAACCAGCAGATAGACCTTGTCACCTCTCCTCAGGGTTTCTGTTACTGAAATTGAACAGTTTTCACCTTTAATGGCTTTTTCTACCGGATTTAAATCTACCCTGATTTCATTTAGTTCGGCTTCATAAGCACCTGTGGTGGGCCCAATTATTAAAATATTGTCTCCTGTTTTTACAGAATGGGTTTCAATTTTTATTTCAGCGACTTTTAACTGGTTAAAGAAATTAACCACTTTGCCCACATACACTTTCTTTTGAGTTGCTTGTGAACCGTAACGTTCAGACCACTCTCCTGTTTTTTCGCCCAGATAATAACCGCCCCAAAAACCGCGGTTGTACACCTTATTCAATTCGGCAGTCCATTCTTCCACTTTTTCCTGCGAAAACTGTTTGTTCTGCCAGGCTTCCACGGCTTCGTGGTAGGTTCTGGTTACCGTTTTCACATATTCTGCAGAGCGGCCGCGCCCTTCAATTTTCAGTACGGTAACCCCGGCATCCAGCAGGCGGTCAAGGATAGGAATCGTCATCAGGTCCTTTGGTGACATAATGTATTTGTTGTCAATTTCCAGTTCTATCTGATTGTCCGCATCCTTCACAGTATATGCACGCCGGCATGGCTGCTGGCAGGCACCCCGGTTGGCCGAAGCGTTGAAGTTATCGAGGCTGATGTAACACTTCCCGGAAACGGCCATACACAGTGCTCCATGCACAAACACTTCAATCTGAACGGGATTCCCTGAAGGGCCCGTGATGTTTTGCTCCCGGATGGCATGCGTAATGGCTTCCATTTGGGCTATGTTCAACTCCCTGGCTAGTACCATTACATCAGCGTAACGGGAATAAAAACGTATGGCTTCAATATTGGTGATGTTGCATTGGGTGGAGATGTGAATTTCTACGCCTTTGGATTTTGCATATTCCATCACCGATAAATCAGAGGCAATAATGGCGCTTACACCACTTTCTTTGGCCAGGTCAACCATCTCACGCATAAGCGGGAGTTCCTCATCATAAATAATGGTGTTGAGGGTGAGGTAGGATTTTACCCCATATTCTTTACAAATGCGCGTAATTTCACGTATGTCGTCGGGTGAAAAATTGCTGGAAGAGCGGGCGCGCATATTCAACTGACCTGCTCCAAAATATACGGATCCTGCTCCTGCTTTTATGGCCGCCATGAGCGATTCAAACGATCCGGCAGGAGACATGATTTCTATGGTATGCATGTGCTCAATTTTTGATGCAAAAGTAAGCATTAAACAGAAAGTGGTTGCCGAGCCTGGGTGAGTCGCTTAAAACCACTTCATTCTATGGGCAAATGCCCTGGCATCCTGAATGATAATGTCGTGATCGAAACCTGTTTCGGGAAGAACATCCACATCAAACCAGCCCGCTTCCGCTGCATCGTCGGCTGCCTTTACCGGGGCATCTTTTTGGGTAAGCAGGCCCGCATAAGCTATAGATATTGTTCTGTGGCGTGGGTCCCGATCAACTGCACCGTAGGCATGAAACTGGTGTAAATCTACCCCTTCGAGGCTTGTCTCTTCTTTAAGTTCACGTGCTGCCGCAGCTTCCAGGTTTTCATCCATATTTACAAAACCTCCCGGCAGCGCCCACATTCCTTTAAAAGGAGTATTGCCGCGGCGGATTAATAATAGTTCAATCTTATCGTCTGATTTCCGGAAAACCACGGCATCGGCTGAAACCGAAGGTCTGGGATAATCATAGGTATAGCTCATATTTATTCAGTTAAATCAAAAAAAACGGACGTGTGGCTGAATTGGTGCATTAGCAAAAAGGCTGTGTTTCCACAACCTTTTATCTTTATTTTAAAAGAAATAGTGTCAGGATTTTTTAAACATTTTGTCCACTACGCTATTGCTGCCCGGTTCCTGATCGTCGGTATAATAACCATAACCATAGCCCGAACCGTATCCATAACCGTAGCCGTAACCATAGCCATAGCCATAACCGTAGCCATAGGAGTTTTTATCCATCTTCACATCATTCACCAGAATGGTCATATTGGGAATGTTACGTTGTTCAATGTCGGCAATAATGGAGCCAAATACTTTTTTATTGGTATAATTCTGGCGCACAACGTAAATGTTGACATCCGTGTATTTCATCAATAGGAAAGCATCGGTAACCAATCCAACAGGTGGGGTGTCAATGATGATAAAATCATACATTTCCTTTAATTTCTCCATGAGTTCATCATTCTTGGGAGAAGCAATGAGTTCAGCCGGGTTAGGGGGCACTGGTCCGGCCATGAGCACATCAAGATTGTCGAGGGGCGATTTCTGAATGATGCTGTTAATATCATTTCGGTTAATCAGGAATGAGCTTATACCTTCAGTGTTTGACAATCCGAAATCCTGGTAAATTTTGGGTTTACGGAGGTCATAACCCATAAGCAGGGTTTTGCGGCCGTAAAGAGCAAAAATAGATGCCAGGTTCATGGCGGTAAAAGTTTTTCCTTCGCTTACCATGGTTGAGGTGACCAGTATAACCTGTTTATCTTTATTCTGATCGTAAAACCTCAGGTTGGTGCGTATGGAGCGAAACGATTCCGAGATACTTGACTTGGGATATTCAGCCACCACTATCTGACTGTCGCGCGTATTGTGTATTATGTGTCCAAGCAGGGGTAAAGAGGTGAGACTATCAAGATCCTTTTTATCGATGATTTTATCGTTAAAATAATCCTTACCTAATACGTAAACTACCGGAAACAATAATCCAAGCAAGAGAGCTATGGTATAATTGAGGGTTTTTTTAGGAAATACCGGGGCCTGTTCCTCCATGATTGCTGAGTCAATTACCTCATTATCAGGCATGTTTGATGCGCGGGTAATCTGAGCTTCAGAACGCTTTTCCAACAGGAAGGTGTAAATAGCGTCATTGAGTTTAAATTTACGCTCAATGCCTATTAAAGCCCGCTGGGTTCCCGGCAAGCGGTTAATGCGCGAATCAAGCTGGCTGATGCGGGAATCAATATCACGAATGGCAATGTTGGAGGTGTTTACAATGTTTTTGATGTTTTCTTCCAGTGTCTTTTTAATCATTTTAATCCTGTCGTCGTAAGAGCCGATGATTGGATTTTTTTCTTTTGCCATCAGCAAAGCTTCGCCCCGGTCAGCATAAATACGGGTAAGTTCATTAATTAGCTGAGTAAGTATGGGATCATCAATGCCCATGCTCGAGGGAACAGTCAGATTATCAATACCCTCATTCGTTTTTATATAGTCACGAAGATAGAGATAATATTTATTTTTTACCATCAGTTCCGCTTTCTTGTCCTGCAATGCATTCATCATGGTGAACACCTGCTGCGACTGGAAATCAAGGTTCATCACTTCGTTGGTGGTACGGAATTGTTGCAGATTGGATTCAGCCATCTGCAATGAATCAGTAATACCAAGCAACTGATCATCAATAAAATTGATGGTATTCGTCGCAATCTGATTCTTTTTTTCCAGACTTCGCTGAAGGTAAGAGGTGGTAAGACTATTGAGGAAATCGGCCGCTTTTTGACTGTTGGTGCTCTTCATTGAAATTTCAACGATAGATGCTTCACGGTTAATTGGTTCAATGGTATAACCCGAAAGTTGTTTTACGAGATCAGCAGCCTGGTTGAAGAAAAAGAACATGTTTTTTTCCATGTGTTTCTTCGGGTCAAAATTGGTATTCAGAATAACCTTAAAGTTAAAGTACTTCCCTTTAATCTCCTGACCAAATTCATATTTTCCACTGGATGAGACCTTTCCACTGATGTCTTCTATTTTCTGATGATTTGAAAATTTATAGAGTGTGGCTGATTCGCCTTCCGTTGACAAGCTGAATTTGTTGTTGGGTAATATCTGCATGTTAAATCTAATGCCCGTAGGTTGTGGAATGGCTGTATCGAATACAACGGTAAATGGAGCGTTCATGTACATTTCACGGGTAATGAAATTGTCTTCCATAAAATAGGAGACATCAAAGTTCAACTCCTTAATGGCGCGCGTTACCAGTGTCCTTGACTTAAGCACCCCGATTTCATTTTCCAGGCGCTGGGCGTTTTTCATACTGCCCAATCCGAGCATGGCTTGCGGATCGAAGCCAGACTTATCGTCCTTTATCATTACCGTGGTACTGACCTTATAAATAGGCTCAGTATATTTATTGAACAGAAAAGCAATAATCAGTGCAATAAATATGGTGATGATGAAGAAATACCAGTAGCGGTAAAATTTGAAGAACAATTGTTTGAAATCAATTGATTCTTCCTGATTCATTTCTTTAATGTAATTGTCCACGTCGTTTACGGTTATTTAAGGAAATTCAGGATGAGCAGGGTAGTTGAGATGGTTGAAAATATAATGGCATAGGGAAAAGCAGTAAACGTAAAGTTTTTCCCGTGCATGGGTTCAATATAAATAATGTCCTCAGGTTGCAGATAGTAATAAGGTGACTCAAGCACTTGGGTGGAAAGCAGATTGATGTTGTGAATGGTAGAGCCATTTTTTGTTTTTCGGATAATTTTCACGTTTGAGCGGTCGGCAAACTCGTTCAGGTCTCCTGCAGTACTAACGGCCTGAAATATGTTGATACTGCTCTGATAAACCTGATAAGTACCCGGCCGGGCCACTTCGCCCAAAAGGCTGATTTTAAAACTGACCAGTTTTACCGTTACCGTAGTCATCTGAAAATACTCATCAATCACAGTCTGTAAACGTTCTTTTACATTGGAAACAGTATATCCTTTTACTAAAATCTTCCCAACTACCGGGAAGTCAATGTATCCCGAATCGCTTACATTATAGCTGTTCAGGTATATGCCTGCATCAGAGTTCATCTGGTAGGACCCTGAGGGTGCATTCTGGAATGGGTTCATATTTTTGGTGTCAAGGCTCTTTATGTCAATGTAGAGGTTGTCGCCAGGCTGCACCTTGTAATCGGAAATGGCCTCGTTTAAAAATTCTACATTTTGTTTATCCCTGGCATCCTGAATGTACCTGATTTTCTTTAAGGATACACAGGAACTGAATGCCAGTGCAACCATCAAAAATATAATGTAACGTTTCATCCTGGTTCTATTGGTTTTTTTTAAATTAAAAGGTTGAATATATTTATAACTTAATCGTGTAAAAGTAACACAAAAAGTGCTCTATTCCTTAATGAATAAGGATAAAGAAAGCGATAGGGTTCAGCATTCTATTTAATTACTGCAAAAATAATTTAATATTTGAGAGTTTTGCCGGTAAATCTTGGGTAAAGTTAAGAATTAAGCTGTTTCCCCGACTTCAAACAAAATAAAACGATTAAGGTTCGCAAAAACGGTATAAACTGTTCAAATTATTCATCCACTATAAAACCACGGAGTGTAGCAGGTGTGCAGGCAGTTATCTTAACCCTGACATAATTGCCGGGTTGATGGTTAATCCTTGGAAAAACCACCACCTTGTTCTGACTGTTGCGTCCCGATAACTCCTTTTTCGATTTTTTTGATTCATTCTCAACCAGTACTTCAAAAGTTTTACCGACATCTTTCTGATTGCTGAGCAGGGAAAGTTCCTGCTGCAGGTCGATGATTTCCCTTAAGCGACGACTTTTAACTTCTTCCGGAACATCATCCTTGTATTTTTTAGCAGCAAGCGTATTTGGTCTCTCTGAATACTTAAACATATAGGCATAATCGTAGCCTACTTCTCTCATCAAATCAAGCGTTTGCTGATGATCCTCTTCTGTTTCTGAAGAGAAACCCGAAATAATATCTGTGGATAAGGCACAGTCGGGCAGAAATTGCCTGATGGCTTGTATGCGGTTCAGATACCAGTTCCGGGTGTATCTCCGGTTCATCCGTTTAAGCATGTGATCACTACCCGATTGCACCGGCAAATGGATAGACCGGCAGATGTTAGGCCAGGCAGCCATGGTTTGCAATAAATTGTCTGACAAATCTTTGGGGTGTGAAGTGGCAAATCTTACCCTGAGTGCAGGATCAATGGCTGCCACCCTGGCCATTAATTCAGGGAAACCACTGTCATCGCTGCAACGATAGGAATTTACATTTTGCCCAAGCAGGGTAACTTCACGGTACCCTTCCATAAATAAGGCGGCAGCTTCATCTACTATGGTCTGGGGGTCGCGGCTTCGCTCACGGCCACGGGTATAGGGCACCACGCAGTAAGAGCAGAAGTTTTCGCAACCACGCATAATGGAAATGAAAGCCGTTACTCCACTACCATCAATCCTTACCGGGCTTATATCAGCATAAGTTTCGTCGGCCGAAAGAATCACATTGATGGCCTTTTGCCCGGTTTCAGCAACATTGAGTAAACGGGGCAGATCGCGGTAAGCATCGGGGCCCACAATTACATCTACCATCTTTTCTTGCTCAATCAATTGTTCTTTAAGGCGTTCGGCCATGCAACCCAGCACCCCGATAATGAGGCCTGGTTTTTGCTTTTTGTAGCGTTTAAATTCCTGAAGCCTTGCCCTCACCCGCTTCTCGGCATTGTCGCGGATAGAGCAGGTATTTATAAAAATCAAGTCAGCATCATTAATTTGATCGGTGGTTTCAAAATCATGGTCTGTCATGATGGAATTCACGATCTGGGTGTCAGAAAAATTCATCTGACAACCATAGGTTTCTATATATAATTTGCGTTTAGTTTCCACAGAAGTAAACTTGTTTTAATGGCTTCCGCCCATAGCGGAGAAATAAAGAAGCGCCAAAATTACAAATTAATTTTGTCGCTTGGTTGGATTATGTGCTTGACAAAAGACCTTGTGGTTTGAAATTCAGGCTTTCGGGGATAATAAAAATGCTGAAGGCAGGGATACTTTCGTATGCTTTTAATGGCATGGACCAATGGCTATCCTAAGAAAGGAAATCATTAAACGCATGAACCACTCCTAATCCAGGGCAGGAATTACCAGCTTAAACACGAAAAATCCTATAATCAACTTCCGGATTTGTGCTTTCGGAACGCTTCGGTCAATCGCGGCAATACCGTTTGCAAATCGCCCACTACTCCATAGTCGGCAGCACCAAAGATGGGTGCTTCGGGGTCTTTATTAACGGCAACGATTACCTTTGAAGCGCTTATGCCGGCCAGATGCTGGATTGCTCCTGAAATACCCAACGCAAAGTAGAGGTTTGGTGAGACTACTTTCCCGGTTTGTCCAACATGTTCATGGTGTGGCCGCCATCCTTCGTCGGATACCGGTCGTGAACAGGCAGTGGCTGCGCCTAGTAATTCAGCAAGTTCTTCTAAAGGCTTCCAGTTGTCGGCACTGCGCATACCGCGACCACCCGAAACTACTATGTCTGCCTCAGACAGCAATACTTTACCACTTTGAACGTCTGATTGTGTAACGCGGGTAGCTGTGTCTCCCGCATCTAGTGAAAGTATTTGAATAGCAGGCTCCACGGCATTTTCATGCAGCCCGAATGTATTGGCAGTTAGCGTAAGTACACTGATATCGGCTGTAAGGGTTTCCTCCAGGAGTGCTTTTCCTGAAAAGGCACGTTTATTCACGACCATAGGACTGAGTGAAACGGGATATCCACTGATTGCCTGAGCCAGTGATGCTTTAAGGCGCACTGCTACGCGGGGGGCCACCGAACGCCCCCTGAAGGAATGGGGCATCAGCACTATACGGGCATTTTTATCGCCGGCAACGGTGGAAATTACCCGGGCCAGTTGTTTTTCATCATCTGATACATCCTGAGCAGCATGCAAAATGGTTTTACAACCATAATTGCCCAGGGTTTTCAACTCATCTTCAGTTAGCTCACCGGTAGTGAAGGCAATCACATCGGTGTTGAGTTCTCCGGCAAGCCGGTTGCCCATCGAAATCAGCTCGTAAGTTGCTTTATTGAATTTATGGTCGCGGTGCTCCGCATATATTAATACTGACATGTGATTGAGGTTAGGGTGTTAAATTACTCTTGCTTCGTTGTGCAGTAAATCTACCAATTCATCCAGGTTTTCCGGATCAATCATTTTGCAGGATGACTTCCGTGGCGGATTTTCATAGGAATTTACCTGGGATTCGGCATTTACCGGGGAGGCAACAATTACTTTTAAAGGTTTGGTACGTGCAGTCATAATACCCCGCATGGAGGGAATTCGTGGGTTAATGGCAATGCCTTTCTGTACCACCAGGACGGCAGGTAACGCAGTTTCCAGTTGCTGCCGGCCACCTTCAATTTCGCGGGTAATTTTTATGCCCCCTGCTTCAATTTCCAGGCTGCTTACTGATGAAACTGAAGGTAAATCAAGCATTTCAGCCAGCATACCCCCCACCGATGAGCCATTATAATCACTGGATTCAATGCCACACAATATAATGTCCGCAGTCTGCTGCTTTATGGCTTCGGCCAGATGGGATGCCGTTGAAAAGGAGTCCGAAGCTTCGGCTTCAACTCTTATGGCTTCATCAGCTCCTGCTGCCAGGGCTTTGCGTAAAGTAGCTTCAATGGTCGCATTGCCCACCGATATCACGATAATTTTGTCCACTTTCCCGGCTTCCTTAAGTTCAATGGCCCGGGTTAAAGCCAACTCGTCCCAGGGGTTAATGATCCACTGTACGCCGGTATAGTCTATCGATTTATTATCGGCAGTAAACTTTATGCGTGTTGTCGTGTCTGGTACATTGCTGATGCAAACAATTATGTTCATGGTTGTAAGATTTAATTCAAAGATTCAAAGGATATCATTGGTAACGCTAAAGTCGGGCAGTTAATAATCATTGATGACCTGCCTTGAAATGACTATTTTCTGAATTTCGGAAGTGCCTTCGTATATTTGAGTGAGCTTGGCCTCCCGCATCAGGCGTTCTACGTGATATTCCTTCACATAGCCATAGCCTCCGTGAATTTGTACGGCTTCGGTGGTTACCCACATTGCTGCCTCGGCGGCGTAATATTTGGCCATGGCGCTTGCGTAGCCATAAGGCTTATTCTGGTCTTTAAGCCAGGCAGCCTTCAGGCATAAGTTGCGGGCATTTTCGATTTTTACTGCCATTTCGGCCAGTTTAAAGGCAACCGATTGATGATTGACCAGTTCCGTGCCGAAAGCTTTACGTTCTTTGGCATATTTAACCGAACGTTCAAAGGCACCGGCGGCAATACCTACTGCCTGTGCTGCAATACCGATACGGCCACCTTCAAGGGTTTTCATGGCGAAAATGAATCCAAAACCATCTTCACCAATGCGGTTTTCTTTGGGAACTTTCACATCGCTAAACATTACCGAATGGGTATCGGAACTGCGCATACCCATCTTATCCTCATGCGGCCCAACCGTTATTCCCGGAGAATTACGATCAACGATAAGCACATTGATGCCCTTATGCCCCTTTTCGGGATGGGTTTGAGCAATAACCAGGTAAGTTCCCGCGGTATTACCACTGGTAATCCAGTTTTTAGTGCCGTTTAGCAGATAGTAATCTCCTTTGTCCTCAGCCGTTGTCCGCTGGGACGTAGCATCGGAACCGGCTTCAGGTTCGGAAAGCAAAAAAGCGCCGATTTTATCGCCTCTGGCCAGGGGTTTCAGGTATTTCTCTTTCTGAGCTTCAGAGCCGAAATTTTCAAGCCCATAACACACCAATGAGTTGTTTACTGACATGATGACACTCACCGAGGAATCTACCTTTGAGATTTCTTCAATGGCCAGCACATAGGAAATGGTGTCCATGCCACCCCCATCGTATTTGGGATCCACCAACATGCCCAGAAACCCGAGTTCAGCCAAAACTTTAACATGTTCAGTAGGATAAATAGCGTGGGTATCGCGTTCGATTACATCCTTAATCAGCTCCCGTTGGGCAAAGTCGCGCGCTGCCTGGCGGATCATTAATTGTTCTTCGGTATATTCAAAATTCATAATTAGTGGGTTGAAAATGGCCAATAAACAAACGGAAATGCTTCAATAACAATTAAAGTGCATAAGGTGTTCAGCCTTAATGATGGTTTTAATGATATATCGCATTATATTATATAAAAAACTTCATGCAACGCTTAAGATGGGGCTAATATAACATATTTATAAATGTAAATGTTTAAAAATAGGGTTATCCCGAAAACAATTACGTGAAACAGGTCATTTTAATTAAAATCAGGTAAATCGAGGTATTGTTGCCGATATTCAGGCGATGAAATGATTTCTGATGAAATTTAATGTTATATTAGGGGGAGTGTTTCCAAAAAATCCTTAATTTTGTTCACCCTGTTTGTATGGCAGCTAAAACTCAAGCCAGCTATTGGACTTAACTTTTTAATCCTTAACTTTCTTACTATGAAGAAAATCTACACATTTTTAATGCTTCCATTGATAGTGCTGGCCGCTTTGTTTGTTTCGCCTGGTGCTCAGAGTCAGGTAGTTTTTGCACAATGGACTTTTGATAATTCAGATTCTATCCCGGCGGTGGGTAATGGGGCTGCCTACCTTATTGGGGGCGTGAGTTCCAGTTATGCCACTGGCACTATCGGCGGTAAAGCCTGGAATACTGCGAATTATCCCGCACAGGGTACTGCCTCAGGTACTGCCGGGGTGCAATTTAATGTTTCTACCGAAGGCTATGCTGCGTTTGGTCTGGCCTGGGATCAGCGTGCCAGCAATACCGCAGCCAACCGCACAAGGTTGCAATATACTATTAACGGAACCGACTGGATTAATTTTGAAGCCAGTGAAACCAATGCGTTGAATATAAACGGAGCCACTTCTTCAGGTTTTGATGATGGCCGCTATATTACTGATGCGGGAGCGGTCTGGTTTAAGCGATCGGCAAATTTTGCCAGCATCCCAGGTGTCGGAAACAATGCCACATTTGCTTTTAGGTTGGTTGCTGAATTTGTTGATGGTGCCAATTACGGAGCCGCTTCACCCACCGGATCATACGGACCCGGAGGTACCCACCGTTTTGACAATGTTACTTTAGCAGGCGCGGGTTCCGAACCCATCATTGTGATACTGCCAAACAGCCTCAGTGGTTTTACCTATGCTGAAGGCCATGGTCCTTCGGTTGAACAAACATTAATGCTTGCTGCCCTTAATCTGGATCCCGTAAACGGAATGCTGAATATTCAGGCTCCTGACGGGTATGAGTTCGCCCTGGATGGTGCAACCTTTGTAGCAGCCGCGGAGGTGCCCTACGTTGGAGGTGCATTACATGAGGTTAGTGTTTCAGTGCGCCTTAACGATGGGCTTACTGCTGGCAGTTACACAGGCGACATGATTATCACGGGTGGTGGAGCACCTCAGGTAAATGTATCCCTTTCGGGCTCCGTTACCGGTAGTGAGCAACCTGCTCTGGGCAATGTGACTGTACCGATGTACATTCAGGGTTCAGTGCCCAACGGAAACCGTTTGCCTTTTGCCTACCGGGCTATGCTGACGAATTTACTTCCCTCATCCACCTACCGCTATTACAATAAAGTGGTGCTGCGCACTGATAATGCTGATTACAATGGGGCCGGTAATTGTATTTTTGTAGATGTGGAAAGCGGAAGTTTTATGCGTACTACTTCCAGCTCTCTCACAACAGCCGGACAGTACGGTGAATTTACCTCTGATGATTCAGGCAGTTACGCGGGCTGGTTTATTACTGAACCTACCGGTAATGCAACCCGGTTTAAACCCGGAACAGAACTTTTTGCCCGCATAATGCTGAATGATGGTGCCGGCGGAACGACTGAAGTAACCAGACTTACTTCAACCGATAGCTTTAAAGTGTTGACATTTAATACTATGGTCTCAGATACTACAGGAACTGCGGTAAGAAGTATTTCTGATTTCAGTGCAAAGAATTTTGTATTTATTTACGACAATACCAATGAGATTGGCCGCCCGTTGTATGGCACCCATGTTGAAGCCAGCGGTGTTGAATTTGTGAGTGGTACCTATGCACCTTTTTATACTGAGCAGGTTGCCGGTGTTAGTGGTTCCTGGGGAGCCATTATTCCGAATATGAACAGTAACGGAATAAAGCGTATTGTTGAACGCAACTTTTCTTCAGGTGAAATTGTTAACACTTATACTTCCGAAACCGGAATCTGGGGTTCCACCCAAACCATTGATCCCACCGGCGGTCTGGAAAATGTATTGGTTATTGATCTGACCCTTGGCATCGGATCTCCGGTGTCGAATGCCGGAAAGGTGTTTGTTTACAACAATCTGCTTAAGATTCAGCTTACCCGGTCGTTTAAAGGTAATGTGGAGTTGATCAACCTTTTCGGACAGATGGTAGCCAGCCATTATCTGAATGGTTCAGAGGCTGAATATGCCCTTGAATTGGCCACAGGATTATACCTTGTCAGGTTGCAGAACAGTGAGCAGACCATTGTAAGCAAAGTGTTTGTAAAATGAACGTTCAATATTAATGCCCTGTTGAATCATTTTGATGCTTCAACGGGAATCAGTTTAATCACCTAAAAAACAAATTATTATGAAAAGAATACTACAAATCATGGGAGGAATAGGCCTGTTTGCCTTGTATTTCTCTTTAAGTATGAATCTGGTTCAGGCTCAATCCGCAGTGGTGACAGCACGACCAACGCAACTGGACATTTCCGCAGAAACCTCAGAAAGCGCGGTTTTAATGACCCTGTCCGGTTATTCACAGGATGATGCCCGGTATCGCTTGTATAACGGAGGCAATCAATACAATTGCTGGGATGAAGCCAATGATGCTTATGTAATTGCCAACAGTTATGCATCTGGCCCTCCCGTGCCCGGTACTCCTACAACTACCACCACTTTCTGGATATTATTTCAGCGTGGGTCCAATGCAAGTACTACAGCCAGTTATCGTGACCGGCTCGGTCCAACATACGCTACTCCCAACTATCAGACAGTAGTGCTGCCGGCAGCAGCGGAAATTTTATCTCCTGTTATCATTCAAAAGAGCAATGTTAACTTTACCACCTGGACCAACTTTTCGGTTCGTCACGTGGTTTTGGGTTATGATGCTCCTACAGGCGGTACGCTTATCGCTGCAGCCCCCACCGGCCTGACTAACGGTGAATTTAACCTTATTATTGAAACGGGTACCATCCTGAGCCGCATTGAAGTAAGAGATGTGGCGAATAACCTGATTGAATCGGTTACCGGCACCTGGCCTTCGGGCATAAAT
>Ga0265295_1001431_pt1 | contig 41979 bp, 37 predicted proteins | sample Munlansysbiofilm_FD_192503 | JGI IMG/M metagenome (GOLD analysis project Ga0265295, IMG submission 192503) | Leachate microbial communities from a municipal landfill in Southern Ontario, Canada - Methane capture system biofilm | ecosystem: Engineered > Solid waste > Landfill > Unclassified ... | reverse complement strand
AAAATTTTAAAATAAAACTTAGTGTTTTTTAATCTTATAATAATAATTAACTTTGTGCTTTTAAAAATTAATTTTTTATTATGAATTTTAATGATAATGTTGAGGCAATCAATGCTTTACGTCAAAAATACGAAGATTTAGTTTCTGAAATTAATAAAAAAATTTATGGACAAGAACAGGTGGTTAGAGAGGTTGTAATTTCAATTTTTAGCCGTGGTCATTGTCTTTTGATTGGTGTTCCCGGACTTGCTAAGACTTTATTAGTCAATACAATTGCTGAAGTTTTGGGTTTAAAAAATAAAAGAATACAGTTTACTCCCGACTTAATGCCTTCAGATATAATTGGAACAGAAATTCTAAGTGAGGATAGGCAATTCAAATTTATTCATGGACCTATTTTTGCTAATTTTATATTAGCTGACGAAATAAATAGAACTCCACCCAAAACTCAAGCAGCACTTTTAGAAGCTATGCAAGAACGCTCAGTTACTGCTGCAGGTATTGAGTATAAATTAGACGAGCCATTTTTTGTTATGGCAACTCAAAACCCAATTGAACAAGAGGGAACTTATCCTTTGCCCGAGGCTCAATTAGATAGGTTTATGTTTAATATAATTGTTGATTATCCTTCTTACGAAGACGAAATAACCGTGGTTAAAAATACTACGATTGATAAAGATTTTGAATTAAAACAAATTCTTTCGGCAGAAGAAATTATTTTCTTTCAAGCCTTAATTCGTAAAATACCTATAAATGATAATGTTTTAGAATATGCTGTTAAATTAGTAAATAAAACTCGCCCAAATTCTGAATTTGCTCCTGAAATTACAAAAAAATATCTTCATTGGGGAGCTGGTCCGCGAGCCTCACAGTATTTAGTGATAGGTGCAAAAACTAATGCGGTTTTAAATGGTAAATATACAGCAGATATTGAAGATGTTAAAGCTGTTGCGAAAATTATTTTACGTCATAGAATAATTAAAAATTATAAAGCTGAAGCTGATGGCATAAGTATTGATGATATTATTGATGAATTATTAAAATAATTGATGCTTGAAAATTTAAGCAAAATAGTTTGTCTTGGTTTTTGCTTTTTATTATTCGCATTATTAAGTTTTGCACAGAATAATGAAAGTGGAAAACCTCGTGTTGTTGAAATTTTGCGTGCCAACTCCCTTGAATATAACGAGGCAAGCGGTGTAAAAGCAAAAAGATTGCTTGGAGATGTGGTTTTTAGGCATGAAGAAGCTTATATGTTTTGTGATTCAGCTTGGTTTTTTGATGAGTCAAATACAATCCAAGCTTATAATAATGTTAGGATTAAACAAGGTGATTCTGTTTTGATTATTGGAAAATATCTTGAATATGATGGGAATTCTAAAATTGCCAAAATGAGAGATTCTGTTATTTTAAAGCATAATAAATCATTTTTAATTACAGATTCTTTGGATTATGACAGGAATATTGATGTAGCATACTATTTCGAAGGTGGAAAAATTTATGATGAGGATAATCGTTTGTTTAGCAGACGCGGGTATTATCATACAAAAGAAAAAGATTATTATGCAGTTGATACAGTATTACTTAAAAATCCTCAATATGATATTTTTTCAGATACATTAAAATATAATACAGAATCAAGAATAGCTTATTTTTTCGGACCTACTAATATAGTTGCAGATTCAAATCATTTATATTGTGAACTCGGTTATTATGACACAAGTGAAGATAAAGCTTCGCTCTCGGATAATGCTTGGCTAAGGTCTAGCTCTAATTATCTTTATGGTGATAGTTTATTTTATGATAGAAAAATTAGATTTGGTGAAGCTTTTATGAATGTTAGTGTTGTGGATACGGTTGAAAATATGTATGCAAAAGGAAATTATGGTTATTATTATGAACAGCCTCAAAATGCTATGCTAACAGATAATACAGAAGTTATTTATATTAGCGATGGGGATAGTATTTTTATGCATGCAGATACAGTTTATATTTCTGTTGACAGCTTGGATTATAAACTTATGAGAGCTTTTTATAAAGTGCAAGTTTTTAAATCTGATATGCAAGCTAGATGCGATTCCTTGGTCTTTTATTCTTTTGATTCAATTGCACATATGTTTTATTCTCCTGTTTTGTGGTCTGATAATAATCAAATTACTGCTGATCATATTGAGATGTATTTTTTAGATAAAAAGCCAAATAAGTTTTTTCTTAACGGCAATGCTTTTGCAATAGAACAATACGATAGCCTACATTATAATCAGCTGAAAAGTAGAAAAATGTCGGGATATATAGTTGAGAAAAAACTTAGAAAAATAGATTTGCACAACGATTGTCAAACTATTTATTTTATTGTTGATGAGGAAGTTGATGAGATTGTTGCAATAAATAAAGTGCTTAGTTCAAATATGACAATTTGGCTGAAAAATAATAAAATTGAAAATGTTTGGTTTTATGATAAGCCTGATGGAGAAACTATACCAATAGAACAGTTAAGTAAAGAACAAATATTTCTTAAAGATTTTAGATTTTTAGACGAATATAGACCAAAATCACGCGATGATATTTTTATTTGGAAAGAAATTCCAAGTAAAGATTAAATAATTTTAAGATATTACTTTATTTTGAAATATTTTTGTTATTTTTAAAAAAAATGAATTTTTATGGAGAGAAAATTAGTAATTGCTATTCTAGGAAATCAAGGCTCAGGCAAAACAACTACTTGGGAAACTTTGTTTGGACGAAAAGTACATACAGGTAAAAATCTTAGAAATATTGAAATTCAAGGAATAAAAATTCCTGTTTTTTTAATTAACGAATCTGCTTTGGAAAGAAAAACGAAATTGGAATATATTTTGCCCGAAAAAGACCCGGAAATAGTAATTAGTTCTTTTCTTTATCATAAAGAAGTTATTAAAAATTTTGATTATTTTATTAAACGAAATTACAATATTTATGTACAATGGCTAAACCCGGGTTATAATGACTCAAATGATAAAGCCTTATTTTATAATGATGGAATTATAAATTATCTTTTAGGGCATGGGGCTGTTGTTTCGGTGAAAAATGCAAAAAATAATCCCAAATATAGAGTAGAAGAAATAAAAAACTATTTGTTAAGCTATTTTTTAACAAAAAACAACTTGAATATAAGTCTTAAATTGTAATTGTTTGCTAATTAGTAGTTAAAAAGTACAATTAGATATAATAATCGTGGTCTCTGCTTAAATCTTTGTTTTTTTTGTTATTTTTGTTCTGAGAAATCTTGTGAAATTACTTTAAAATCTAAAAATTATGGGAATTGTAGGAGCACACAATGTAGGCAAAGTTTTAGAACTAAAATTAGAAGAAGTTGGTATTACTAGCCTTGACCAATTAAGAAAAGTTGGCACAGAAGCTGCTTTTATGCTACTTTATGAAAAAAATAAAAATACAAGTAGAGCAATTTTATTGTCTATAGAGGGAGCTATTCAAGAGGTACGGTGGCACAACTTAGACGAAAAGCGAGTTGAAGAATTAAAAGAATTTTTTGATAGCGTAGTGCCAAAAAGAAAATAATAAAAATCTGACAAATCTCATTGCATGGGAATCTTAATTAATGCAATTTTACTTTTTAAAATTGTATCAATTAATATGGTATTTTATGCAAAAAATTGAGAAACATCCCATTTTACAAGTTCCTGAAAAAGATGAACATATTTTTTATTTTAATGATAAAATAGTTGTTGGGACTAAAGGATTTACTATTGCGGCAGCTTTACATCAAGCTGGTTTTCCTGTACATAGCCATTCTGTAGATAACAGAAATAGATCTTTAGAATGTGGAATAGGAAAATGTGGAGCTTGCGAAATGCTCGTGGACGGTAAAATAAAACGTATTTGCATTACTAAAGTTGACGGAATTAGAGAAGTTAGAGAAATTCCTAAAGATTTTGAGCCGAATCAAGAAAAAATAAATATAGAAGAAGAAATTTCTGTTTTCAAAACCCAAGTAACAATTATTGGTGCTGGTCCTGCCGGATTAGCTGCTCGCGAAGTATTGAATCAACATAATATCTCTAATATTGTTGTTGATAATAACGATAAAATAGGTGGACAATTTCTAATGCAAACTCATCAATTTTTCTTTTTTGAGAAAGAAAAAAAATTTGGCGGACTTCGTGGTTTTGAAATTGCAGAAACTTTAGCTGGCGAAAATAGAGAAGGTATCATTTTAAATTCTGTAGTTTGGGATATTCTTGAAGCACAAAGAATTGCAGTGAAAAATATTTTAACAAACGAAATATTTTATATTGAATCTGAACATATTATTATTGCAACAGGAGCAATTCCATTTATGCCTTCGTTTAAAAATGACGATGTGCCTGGCGTATATACTGCTGCTGTTGTTCAAAAAATGATGAATAATGAGTTCACTTTGCTTGGTAAAAATGTTTTAACTGTTGGTGCCGGAAATATTGGTTATCTAACTTCTTATCAGTTAATGCAAGCTGGAGCAAAAGTAAAAGCAATTATTGAAGCAATGCCTCAAGAGGGTGGTTTTCCTGTTCAAGCTAATAGACTAAGAAGGTTGGGAATTCCTATTATGACCGGATATATTTTGCTTGAGGCAATTCCTAATGAAGATTACACAGGTATTATTGGTGCAGTAATTGCAAAATGTGAAAATTTTAAAGCTATTCCCGGAACTGAAAAAGTAATTACAGGTATTGATACAATAAATATTTGCACAGGCTTAGTACCTGACGACCAGTTAGTAACTAAAGCAAATCTTTTATTTGGGCGTAGGGCTCATGCTATTGGAGACGCATTAAGAATTGGAGAAGGTACTTCGGCAGTTTTGCGTGGAAAACAAGCAGCCTACGAAGTTATTGACGCTTTAGAAAAAAGATATAATTACAATGATTATCTTGCTCTTTCAAAAGAATATATAGATTCCCAGCAGCACCCAACTCGCGTAATTTCTGAACCTTATAAACCTAGCCGCACAAGAGCTGAAGCTAAGCCTTATGTGATGATTGATTGTTTGTATGGTTTTGCTTGTAATCCTTGTACTTTTGCTTGTCCCCATGGAGCTATTACTAAATCTTCAACAAGTTCTGTCCCAATTGTGGATTATGATAAATGTGTAGGTTGTATGGATTGCGTATATCAATGTCCAGGACTTGCAATTTTTGGTTATGCAGAAAAAAAGGACTGGCTATTTTTACCAATTGAGTATGAAGCTGAAGAAAAGTCTGAAGTTTATTTGGTTAATAATAATGGCGAAAAAATAGGAGAGGGGATAATTGAAAAAATACTTTATAAATCAAATAAAACAAATATTGCAAGACTTAAATCGCTAGATTTACATGGGGAAAAACTGCAAGAAGCTCGTGGATTTATTCTTAAAAAAGATTATCCCAAACCAATTCAATTATTAGAAACGGAAAGTAAAAAACCAGCAGAAACTTATATTTGCCATTGTGATGATGTTAAATTAGATGAGATTTTAGAAGTTATTGGTGATAGAAAGTTTATTTCTGTGGATGAAATTAAACATACTACTCGTTTAGGTATGGGTGCTTGTCGTGGAAAACGATGTATAAAACGTTTAAAGCAAACAGTTTCGGCTTATGGAATTGAAATTGTTGGCGATGCAACTCCTCGTGCTCCTTTGTCAAATCAAGTTAGTTTAGGAGAATTATTTCCACATAAGTCTGAAAGAGTTTTTACTAATGTAAATAAGAGAGCAAATAAAAGAATTAAAGTTCAAGTTTTAGTTGCCGGTGGTGGAATGGCAGGTAGTTCTTTGTTTAAATTTATGGCCGAGGTCGGTATGAAACCAGTTATGATAAATCGTGAACGTGGTAGCTCTTGGCGTAATATTGCCGGTGGTCGCCCTGCTTTCTCTTTACCTGCTTTGGCTGATATCGCATTAAAAAATCGAGAGCTTTTTATAGAATTACAAAATATTTCTAATATTGATTATAAACCAATTAGATATATAAGTTTTGCACATGATGAGCAGACTTATAAAGATCTTGATGCTTCGCGTGCTTGGTCTAATGCTTTTATGGTGGAAAAAGCTGATTTTAGAAAAGAAATTTCTCCTTTCTTTAATCAAAATACAGATATTTATTCTGCTGCACTAATTACTCATGATTGCTGGCAGGCTACGCCAGGTAAAGTTTTAGATTTATTACGTCAAATTGGTATAGAAAAAGGCGGACAAGTTTTAGAAGATTGCGAACTTATAGATTTGCAAAGAGAAAATAAAAATATTATTGCTCTTGTAAAAACTCATACAGGCGAATTTTTAGAATATGAAACTGAACATTTTGTAAATGCACTTGGTGCTGAGGCTAATAAATTTGCCAAAAAATTAGAAATTGAAACAGGTTTGTATCCTGTTAAGCATCAGGCCTTTATTACGAGACGTTTGCCATTTATGGGTAAAAATAATGATACTTTAGATATGTTGATTGATAGAAGAAAATACAAAGGTTTTTCGGCTGTTTATGGTCAACAACTTGCAGATACAGGACAAATAATTGGTTGTGCTTCTCCTTTAATTGATGCCTTAGAAACTGACAAAGAACTTAAAATTAATTCTAAAGATTTTTTAGAAATAATTTCTGAAGTATTTGTAAATTGGATACCTCAATTATCAAGTGTAGGATTTCAAGCTGTGTGGTCGGGATATTATGTAGAACCAAGATATATTGTTGACCCAGAATTAGGATTAATGCTTGGTATGCGTGGACATGGCTATATGTTAAGCCAATATTTAGCTAAACTTTATGTAGATAAATTAATGGGAAAACAAACTCCAGATTATTTTAAAGATTTAAGTTTATCTGGAAAAGGCTTGTTTGAAGAGGCTTTTAAGTAGTGCTTAGTTGTTAGTGGGCGAGAGGAGACACGAGAAGCCATAATTAGTGTAAATTCGTGCAATTCGTGGTTGTCATCTTCGAGTTTTGAGCGAAGCGAAAAACGAAGAAGCTCTTTCGACTTTTCACTTTCACTTTTTAACTCTTTATAGGTGGACAGTTTTAGATTATTATATACAAGCGAAATGCGAGAAGCCAAAATTCGTGTAAATTCGTGCAATTCGTGGTTGCTATCTTCGAGTTTTGAGCGTAGCGAAAAACGAGAAGCCCTTTCGACTTTACAGACTTTCGACTTTACAGACTTTCGACTTTATAGCCTTTCGACTTTATAGCCTTTCGACTTTCTAAATTATATCTGCTCTATCTTTAATATCGGAAAGTTTTGTGCTTTGAAGGAAATTTACAAATTTTAAAGAAAGTTTTTCACATAAGTCTTGTAAATCCCCTAAACCAATTCCTTTAGCGTTTTTATCGTGGCATAGATTATCTAAATCAATTTTACCACTAATTGCTTCGTAAATTTCTATCAAATAAATTTCATTTGCAGGTTTTTTCAAGAAATAACCACCTGCTGGACCTTTTACAGAATACAATATTTTTGCTTTTACGAGAATATCAAAAACTTTAAACAAATGATTGGCAGAAGAATTTGTTGATTCTGAAATTTTAGCCACAGTTGCTCTTTCTTTGCTTGCTGCAATAATTGCTAAACCATGTATTGCTAATATATGTGCCTCGCTTAGTGCTAATATTTTCATTAATTACTTTACTTCTTTAATAATACATCCTCGTTGGATATATTATTAACCATATCTTGTAAAGTATGTTCACGCATATATGTAATTAATGTTGTACCAATTTCGTAACATATTCCACCCATAAGACAAGAACCAAATGGACAAATAGCATTGTCAACCGGACAATCATTTATTTCTACTTTTCCTTCTAAAGCTTCTAAAATATCAATGATTTTTATTTCTGAAGCATCTTTTTTTAGAAAAAAACCACCACTTGGTCCTCGTGTTGAGCCTATTAAACCGGCTTTCACTAACCTTTGCATTACTTTAGAAGTATGATGCCTCGAAGAGTTTGTAATATCAGCAATATCTGTTGCACTTATAGCAAGTTCAGATTTTGCAATTAAAGCCATACCATGAAAAGCAATTGCATTGGCTTCTGATAAAGCAAGAATTTTCGTCATTTTTAAATGTTCACGTGTTTATATTCTATTCCTTGAAATTTATTCAAATCTTCTAAAAACAACTCAATTTGAGTTGAATCTCCGGAGAGTTCTAAAATAATAATACCACCATTAACAATATTGTGGTTTAAACCTAATCTACTACGAATAATACAACCATATTCTTTAAATAAATTTTGTAATTTATCTGCAACTAATTGTGGCTGTTTTACTAAAATGCTAAGTATATTGTATTCCATAATTATAATTTAAAATTCATTATTTCTGTTTTAATACCACCAATATTATTTAGTTCGAGAATTAATTGCTTTTCTTGTTCTACTTCTCCTGATAATTCTAAAATTATTAAAGCTTGCCTACTACAAATTTCTGTACTAAGTTCGTGAAATCCAAACCTTGTTTTAATTATTTTGTTGTAATTGCTCAGAGTTTTTTGTAAAAGCCCGGCTTCTTTTATTCTGTCAGTTATTTTGACAATTACTATATTTAATTCTTTTTTCATAATTTAATAATATAAATCGCGTTCACCTAATTTTAATTTCTCAATTTTTTCTTTAATAGAAATTACAAGTTTGGGGTCTTCCATTCTTGCAAGTTCTTTATCAATTTGTTTCCAGCCTTTTTCTTTAACCTCATCATTAGCATAATCTAATAAATATTCTGTTAAAGTTAAAATTGCATTTGGAGTACAAAAGCGTTTTATAAATCCCGGTACTGAAAATTCCATAAAATGCTCACCTGTACGTCCTAATCTGTAGCAAGCAGTACAAAATGAAGGAAGATAATCTTTTTCTAAAAGTTCGTCAATAATTTCGCTTAAAGATCTAGTGTCGTTAATTGCAAATTGTTCTTTATTCAAATCTTGTTCTTCGTTTTGCGAATTTGAGTAAGAACCTAGCTCTAATTTTGTACCACCATCAATTTGCGAAACACCAAAACGCATAACCTCATCTCTTACTTCAGCTGATTCGCGTGCTGTTAAAATCAAACCTGTATATGGAACTGCAAGTCGGAGGATGGCAATAAGTCTAACAAATTCTTCGTCTGAAACCAAATATTTTTCATCTATACATAATCCTGAAGCATCTTTTATTCTTGGAAATGAAATTGTGTGAGGACCGACATTATAGCATGCTTCAAAATGGTTAGTATGGCGAACCAAAGCTAAAACTTCAAAACGCCAATCATATAATCCAAATAAAGCACCAATTCCAACATCATCTAAACCCGCTTCTTGGGCTCTATCCAAAGATGTTAATCTGTAGTCATAATCACTTTTAGGACCAGAAACATGATATTTATGGTAAGTCTCTTTATGATAAGTTTCTTGAAAAACTTGATAAGTTCCTATTCCTGAGCGCTGAACTGTTCTAAAACCTTCAATATCAAGCGGAGCTGCATTTATATTTACACGTCTGATTTCGCCTCTACCTTTTTTAACGCTATAAGCCAAACGCACAGTATGTGCAATATATTCAGGATTATAAGAATCGTGTTCGCCATAAACTAAAATTAAACGCTTTTGTCCATTGTCTTCTAAAGCTTCAATTTCTTTTATAATCTCTTGGTCGTTTAAAGTTTTCCTGTTTGCATCTTTGTTTGAAGCTCTAAAACCACAATAAAGGCAATTGTTTTTACATTTATTTCCGACATAAAGTGGAGCAAAAAGTACAATACGGTTTCCATAAATTTTTTCTTTCAGTTCACGGGCACCGTCTTTTATAGCTTGAATTAATTCAGGAGAATCTGCATTTATTAAAATTGCTGTTTCTCTAAGATTTAATCTGTTTTTATTTAAAGATTTTTCTATTACTGCTAATACGTCTTCTTTTGAAGGATTTTTTGTTTCTTTTAAATAGCCTTCAATTTCATCATTATCAATAAAAGACTTCATTCTTTCATCTTTTATTTGGTATTTTTCCGGTACAAATTTCATTTTATTATTTTTTAAATCATTTTAACTATATGTGTATTTTATTTTTTAAGTTTTGAATTTTACATAGCATTATTATTTTAGAATATTTTTAAATTAGACCTTAATAATTAAATTTTAACAAAATTACAAATAAAAAGTTTAATTTTAGCCAAAAAAATAATGTTAAAGAGTATAAATCTAATTTAATTATATTATGAGTATTATTGGAACTAAAACGGAACAAAATTTGTTAAAATCATTTGCGGGTGAATCTCAAGCTCGCGGACGTTACACAATGTTTGCAAAAGCAGCTCAAAAAGAAGGTTTTGAGCAAATTGCAGGAATTTTTATGGAAACTGCTGAGCAAGAGTTTCAGCATGCTAAAACTTTTTTTAATTATTTAGAATCCGGCGAAAATCTTGAAATTACAGCAATGTACCCTGCCGGAAAAGTTGGTACAACTGCCGAAAACCTTAAAGCTGCAGCAATGGGCGAAAATGAAGAATGGGAAGAATTATATCCCGAATTTGCTAAAATTGCCGAAGAAGAAGGATTTAAAAATATTGCCGTTTCTTTTAAAATGATTGCAAAAGTAGAAGCTGAGCACGAAAAACGCTTCCTTAAACTTTTAGAAAATTTAGAAAATAATCAAGTTTTTGAAAAACAAGAAGAAGTAGAATGGATGTGTCGTAAATGTGGATATGTGCATAAAGGCAAAAAAGCTCCTAAGGCATGCCCAGCTTGTAAACACCCAGAATCTTATTTCGAAATTCACGCATTGAATTATTAGAAAATAAAAAAACCGATTTAAATAAATAAATCGGTTTTTTTTATTTATTCACTTGCTTTATCGTTTTCCGTATTTTCAGCAGCTTTGTCTATTTCTTCACTTTCAGTTTTAATATTTTCCTTTACGAGTATCTTATGCTCAATTAAGCTATTATACCAGTTTGTGAGTTTTTTAATGTCAGAAATATAAACTCTATCTTTGTCATAATCCGGAAGTACAGACTCCAACATTTGAGAAAGATCAGTATTTGAAACTTTGCCTTGTAAAATAGTTTCACCATTAAATTTTTCAAACATTTTAACAAAAACATCACGCAAGGAAATGTCTTCATCATTTGTATAAATAGCAACATCTGAAAGTGTACTAATTCTTGCGCTAGCAAAAGCAGGCATGCGTTTACCTGTGTTTAACGATTCTACAATAACGCTATTACTAGCCTTAGAAATTAATTTAAAAAGACCCTGTTGGCCCGAAATTGATAATATTCCATCTAAAAACATAAATTCAAAATTTAAAAATACAAAAATAGTATTTGTATTTAATTACAAAAATTTATTTTTAAATAATGCAATTATAATGCCGAAGATTTTTAGATAATAATTAAGTTTTATTGTTTGTGTATGAATTTATTTTTTATTTAATAAAAAAAACCGTTTGTGTTGGCAAACGGTTTTATATCCCAGTAAATTTTCAATATTATTTTAGTTTTTTACAAACAGCTTCAAAAGCTTTAGGGTGGTTCATTGCTAAATCAGCTAAAACCTTTCTGTTAAGCTCGATATTGTTTGCATGAATTTTACCCATAAATTGAGAATAACTCATTCCATTGAGGCGAGCACCTGCATTAATACGCTGTATCCATAATGCTCTAAAATTTCTCTTTTTAGTTTTTCTATCTCTGTAAGCATAAGTAAGTCCTTTCTCGTAAGCATTTTTTGCTACTGTCCAAACATTACTTCTTGCTCCAAAATAACCTTTTGTTTGCTTTAGAACTCTTCTTCTTTTGTTTCTAGCAGCAACTACATTTACACTTCTTGGCATAATTTTAATTTTTGCGAATGTATAGCGTTCTTTTTACAGAATCTTCCGGCTATAACACTCTGATTAATACTAATTTAAAATTTACTTCATTCCCAAACACAACAATATGTTTTTTCTATCAGTATCTGCTACTGTTGTTGTGTGAGTTAATGCTCTTTTACGTTTTGTTGCTTTTTTTGTCAAAATATGACTTTTATAAGCATGTTTTCTTTTAATTTTACCTGTACCGGTTAAAGAAAATCTTTTCTTAGCTCCGGATTTTGTCTTCATTTTTGGCATCGCTTCAAATTTTTTTAATTAAGTTATTATTTTTTTTTACTGGGTTTCGGTGAAAGTAGAATTTGCATTCTTTTTCCTTCAAGTTTAGGCAATTGATCAACCTTAGCGTACTCTTCTAAGTCTTGGGCTAATTTTAATAATAAAATTTCGCCTTGTTCTTTATATAATATAGAACGACCTTTAAAAAATACAAATGCCCTAACTTTATTTCCTTCTTCCAAGAATTTTTGAGCATGTTTAAGTTTAAAACTGTAATCATGTTCGTCTGTATTTGGACCAAAACGAATATCTTTAATAGTTACTTTTACAGCCTTACTTTGCATTTCTTTCTGTCTCTTTTTTTGTTGGTACAAAAACTTTTGATAGTCAATGATTTTACATACGGGTGGCTCTGCATTTGGCGATATTTCTACCAAATCTAAGTCTAAATTATCAGCTAATTCCAAAGCCTCGCGTAAACTCACTATACCTTGTTTATCAATGTTGTCGCCAACTAAACGAACAAATGGAGCACGTATATATTTATTAATTTTATGCTCATCTTGTTTTTTGTTCCTCGAAAAATTTCTTCTTTTTTCTATAACTTAAACCTCCTCTTTTAATTATTAAAATATTCTTGTATTTCTTTATTTATTAATTCGGCAAAGTTTTCAGGACTCATTATACCTAAATCGCCTTGCCCTTGTTTTCTTACTGATACAGTATTGCTTTCGACTTCTTTTTCTCCAACAATCAAAAGATATGGAATACGTTTTAACTCGTTATCCCGTATTTTTCGTCCAATCTTTTCGTTTCTGTCATCAATTTCGCCGCGAATATCGTATTTTTTTAGCAATTCTAAAACTTTTTTTGAATAATTATTAAATTTTTCGCTAATTGGCAGTAAAACTATTTGTTGAGGACTAAGCCATAATGGGAATTTTCCTGCTGTATGTTCAATTAAAACTGCTACAAATCTTTCCATAGATCCAAAAATAGCTCTATGAATCATAATCGGGCGGTGCATTTCATTATCAGAGCCTTTGTATTCTAATTCAAACCTTTCAGGTAAATTATAATCAACTTGAATAGTACCTAATTGCCAAGTCCTACCCAAAGCATCTTTTACCATAAAGTCTAATTTTGGTCCGTAAAAAGCTGCTTCGCCAAGTTCTATTTTTGGTTTTAAGCCCATTTCTTCGGCAGCTTCTTGTATTGCCTGTTCTGCTTTATCCCAATTTTCATCGCTACCAATATATTTGGTTTTGTCTTTCGGGTCGCGTAAAGAAATTTGGGCTTTATATTCAGTAAAGTTTAAAGACTTAAACACATACATTACAAGTTCTATGATTTTTTTAAATTCATCTTTTACTTGGTCGGGACGACAAAATACATGTGCGTCATCTTGTGTAAAAGAACGAACTCGGGTTAGCCCGTGAAGTTCACCATGCTGTTCGTAACGATAAACAGTTCCAAACTCGGCCATTCTATAAGGCAAATCACGATATGAATATTGACGGGCTTTAAAAATTTCAACATGATGAGGGCAATTCATAGGTTTTAGCATAAATGCCTCGCCTTCAGCAGGAGTTTGAATAGCTTGAAAAGAGTCTTTACCATATTTTTCGTAATGTCCCGAAGTTTTATATAAATCAATATGACCAATATGTGGAGTCTTAACCATTTCGTAATTACGTTTTTTAAGCTCTTCGGTCAACCAAGATTCTAAAAGGTCTCTAAGCATTGTGCCTTTAGGCAACCAAAGTGCCATTCCCATTCCAACTTTTTGTGAAAAATGGAAAAGCTCTAATTCTTTACCTATTTTACGATGATCACGCTTTTTAGCTTCTTCTAACATCAATAAATATTCTTGCAACATTTTTTGCTTTGGAAAGCTAATTGCATAAACTCGTGTAAGTTGTTTGCGTGTTTCGTCTCCTCGCCAATATGCACCGGCTAAAGAAAGAACTTGAATAGCCTTTATATAACCTGTGCTTGGTAAATGAGGACCACGACATAAATCTGTAAAATTTCCTTGTTGATAAAAACTTATGGTTCCGTCTTCTAATTCTGAAATTAATTCTGTTTTGTAATTATCGCCTTTTTTCTCAAAAGTAGATATTGCTTCTGCTTTTGACACTTCTTTGCGTACAACAGGATTGTTTTGTTGGCATAGCTCAAGCATTTTTTTATTTATAGCAGGAAAATCATTTTCTGAAAGAGTTTTTCCCTCTGCTAATTCAATATCATAATAAAATCCATTTTCTATGGCTGGACCAATTCCGAATTTTGTACCAGGAAATAAAGCTTCAATAGCTTCGGCTAAAATATGTGCAGAAGTATGCCAAAATGCATGCTTTCCTTCATCGTCTTCAAATTTATGCAAAATAATATTTGCATCTTCATATATTGGACGGGTCAAATCGCTTAATTCGTCATTTATGCTAATAGCCAAAACCTCCTTTGCTAATCGTGGACTTATATCTTCCGCAATTTGCAAGCCAGTTACGCTTTTTTCAAACTCTCTGACCGAACCGTCCGGTAATGTAATCTTAATCATTAAAAAAAATTTTGGCAAAAATAATCAATTTTAACATATAATTAGCAAGTTTGTGCAAAAAAAATTGATTTTGAAAAATATTCTAAAAATTTTTCTATTTTATAATTTAGTCTTACTTTTGAAAACTTTAAAATAAAATTTACATATTATGAAAAAGACTTTACTAATTTTTGTCGGTTTGTTTGTATTTATAGGTTTTTCTAATTTCGCTTTTGCACAAAAAGAAGAAGAAAAAAAAGAAAAACTTTTTGGTGTTAAATTCAGCGGTTATGTAAAAAATGATTTTTATTACGACACAAGAGAAGTGGAAGGTGGGAGAGAAGGACATTTGTTATTTTGGCCAAAAGCAGCTAATTATGATATAGAAGGAAATGATATTAATGCTCATGGAAGTTTTCATTTTTTGGCAATACAAACAAGGCTGACAGGCAATATAACCGGACCTGATGCCTTAGGAGCAAAAACTTCTGCAATGTTTGAAGGCGAGTTTTTTGGACATAGCGACCCAGACATTAATGGTTTTAGATTACGCCACGCTTTGGTTAAACTTAATTGGGAAAAATCAGAACTTTTAACCGGGCAAACTTGGCATCCAATGTTTATTTTAGAGAATTTTCCAGGAACTGTTTCTTTTAATACAGGTTTAGGTTTTCAGCCTTTTTCAAGAAATCCACAAATTAAATATACTTTTAAAACTGAAAATTTTAAACTCGCAGCAACAGTTTTTAGCGAAAGAGATTTTCAATCAAGAAATATTTTTGGGTTTCCTTCTAGTGATTATATTAGAAATTCTAAAATTCCGGCACTAAACTTACAGTTTAATTATGGCCTGACAAATAATGAAGCTCAAACTGCGTTTAATACAGGATTTGCTGTTAATTTCAAAACTATTAGACCTAGCTTAACAACAAATTTAGGATATATTACTAATGAAACTCTTTCTTCATTATCGGCTCAGGTTTATATTATGAGAAAATTTAAACCGCTTAGCGTAAAATTTGCAACTTTATATACTGAAAATGCAAACGAAATGTTTATTCCAAGTGGTTTTGCTCACTACGAGATATTAAATTTGACAAAAGGAGAATTTTCTTATTTACCCACAAGAAACGCAATTGCTTGGCTTGATATTTCAACAACAGGAAAAACTTGGCAATTTGGATTATTTGGCGGATATAATAAAAATTTGGGAACGCTTAAAGATGTTATAAGTACTCCGGGTGGCTTAGGAATCAATATAGAGCATTTATATAGGCTTTCGCCAAGAGTATTTTACTTTAATGGTAAATTACAAGTTGGTGCAGAACTTGAATATACTGTGGCTGCATACGGAGACGGAACATTTACTGCTAATGCAATTCCTAAAAATGCAGAAGAAGTGGCTAATTTAAGAATTATTCTTGGAGTGTTTTATCATTTTTAAAATAAAAATTTTGCAGGATTAAATTTTAGAAACATATTCTATTTTTATTTGTTTATTGTTTTGGAAAAAGACTAATTTTTATGGAAGATAGAAAATTTAATCCTGCAAAAAAAATAAGTTTAAACGATCCTAATCGTTTAAAAAATATTGTACCTGAAAAAATTGTGGAAATTTTGGGTAATAATATTTCCGGCAATCTTGTTGATTATGGTTCCGGAACTGCTTATATTACATCGTATATTGCTGATTTGTTGCCTGAAACCAGAATTTTTGCACTAGATATAGAAGAAGAAATGACAAATTATGTTTTTAATAATTTAATTAACGAAAATATTTTTCCATTAACAATTCAAGACAATGAAATTCCATTTGTTAAAGACGACTTAGAAGCGGTTTGGAGTATAGCTGTTTATCACGAAATGAAAAATCCACAAATTTGGCTTAGAAATGTTAATAATAGTTTGAAAAAAGGTGGAAAAGTATTAATTATAGATTGGTCGCCAGAGCAAAACCCCGAAATTAAGGCAGGTCCACCAATTCATCATAGAGTAAATCCTGAAATAATTATAAAAAACTTAAAATCTGCCGGTTTTGAAAATATAGAAACACATCAAGGATTTAAAAACCATTTTGCAATTAGCGCAATTAAAAACTAAACTGTCTTGTCCTATTAAGTATGTTAAGAAGAGTATTTAGTTGTTAGTATTTAGTATTTAGTTGTTAGTGGTTAGTGGGCGAAATGCAAGAAGCACTTTCGACTTTACAGCCTTTCCACTTTACAGACTTTCGACTTTTTTTTTGAGCACAGCGAAATGCGAGAAGCAAAAATTCGTGAAAATTCGTGTAATTAGTGGTTGTCATCTTCGAGCATTGAGCGTAGCGAAATGCGAGAAGCCTCTTTCAACTTTACAGACTTTCGACTTTTCACTTTCAATTTTTAACTCTTTATAGGTGGACAGTTTTGGATTATTATATACAAGCGAAATGCGAGAAGCCAAAATTAGTGTAAATTCGTGCAATTAGTGGTTGCTTTTCTTCGAGTTTTGAGCGAAGCGAAAAACGAGAAGCCCTTTCGACTTTACAGACTTTCGACTTTACAGACTTTCGACTTTACAGACTTTCGACTTTACAGACTTTCGACTTTACAGACTTTCGACTTTACAGACTTTCAACTTTTAAGGTGTAAAACTATTTCAGGACATGAAAAACCTTAAAATTTGCAGAAAGCTATTGGTTTTGTAAATTAAAAACCATATAAAACTACGTTAAAATCCATACTTATTTATTTGTTTGTCAATGTATTAATGTTTATTTTTGTTGCAAATAATAATTTAATTACTAACTTTAAAATACAAACAAAATGAATGCAAAGAAAATTTTAATTGTTGATGACGACATTGATGTTATCACCATTGTTACAGCTATCTTAGAAAAACAAGGCTATGATGTAGTTTCTGCTTTAAATAAAGCCGAAGGTATTGAAAAATTGCGTAGCGAAAAACCTGATTTAGCAATTTTAGACGTAATAATGACTACTCCTTATGAAGGTTTTGATATGGCTAGGGAAATGCTGAATAATCCTGAGTTTCAAAGTATTCCGTTTTTAATTCAGTCTTCAATAGATATTTTGATTACTTCTAAGTTGAGCGTTTTAGAAATGGCCAGAGAATTTAGAAAAGATCCTAATTACAAAGATTTGCAGGTTCTTTTAGTTAAGAATATTACAGATGGTACTGCCGGAATTGATTATAAAGATGAAGATGGCAAAACTCATTGGTTTCCAGTAGCAGGATTTATTCGTAAGCCTGTTGAAGCAGAAAAACTTAATGAAGAAATCAAAAAACATTTGAAATAATTTTTTTTATAAAAACAGGGCAAAATTACTTTTGCTCTGTTTCTTTTTATATCTTTGTTCATACCAATGAATACTGATGTTTTTAAAGATATAAAACCTTCTATAAAAATTCCGCTTAAGCTAAAATTGTTTTTGCCGGTTTCTTTTATCATTATTATAGTTGTTACTTTATCAGCAATTATTTTTATAAACCTTACAATATCAGCTTATAATGATCATATTAGAAATACTTTGGATTTAGAGGTAAAAATTTTAACAAAAATGTTTGAAAGAGAAAGTATATTGAAAGCTGATAAAGTAGAAACAAATCTTAAAATTGTAAATAAAATTTTTTATAATGAGAATATTTCTTTCGCAAAAGACTCTTTTAATGTAAAAATTGAAAATCAAAATAATAGCGAAATTAAATCTGTTTGGCTAAAAGAATTTAGAAGAGGGAGTGAAAATTTATATAATGATACAGTTTTTATAAATGATTTAGAGAAACTTTTTGGGGGGACAATAACAATTTTTCAAAAATTTGATGATGGTTTTGTTAGAATTGCCACTAATGTCAAAAAAGCTGATGGCAGTTCGGGAATAAACACATATATCCCAAATAATTCATTGGTTTCTGAAACAATTCTTAAAGGAGAGAAATATTATGGTAGAGCCTTAGTTGTTGATTCGTGGAATATTACAGCTTATGAACCTATTTATTTGAATGAGGAAATTGTTGGTATTTTATATGTAGGAATAGAAGAAAAAGATGTTTCGGAATTAAATAAAATTCTAAATACTCTAACAATAGGTAAAAGTGGTTTCCCTTTTGTGATGGATAAAGAAGGCAATATGTTGATGTTTCCCGAAAATCAAGAAAAATTTGAAAATACCAAAGAAATTTTTCAACTATTCAATTCTGATAAAGACGGAAGTATTCATATTAAGTCTAATGGAAAAAATCACACAATAAAATATCATTATTTTGAGAAATTCCAACTTTATATTGCTGCTACAATTATTAAGGATGTTGAAAATAAAAGTTTGATTAATAAAGCAATACTTGCAGCAATAATTATTGGACTAATAATGATTTTATTACTTTCAATTTTAATTTACCGCTTTACAACCGAAAAACTTTATCGTTATTTAAGTGAATTAAGAATTATTAATAGAAAATTAGTAAATGCCCAAGTAGCTTTGAAACGCTCTGAGCGTCTTGCAAATATGGGACAAATTTCTGCAGGAATTGCTCATGAGTTAAATAATCCGCTTGGAGTTATCACAATGTATAGCAATATTGTATTAGATGAATTAGAGCCAGAAGACCCAAAAGTTGAGGATTTGAAAATTATTGTTTCCCAAGCCGAAAGATGTAAAAATATTGTAAGTGGATTGTTAAACTTTGCAAGAAAAAGTAAAATAAAATTTAGTGAAACAAATATAGAAGAATTTATAAAAAATAGCCTGAAAAGTATTGTTGTGCCTCCTAATGTGCAAATAAAATTTGAATCAAAATTAAAAAATCCAAAACTAAAAATCGATTATGAGCAGTTAATGCAAGCAATTACAAATCTTGAGAAAAATGCTATAGAATCAATGCAAAATGGAGGCGAATTGAGTATAAAACTTAGGGAAGACGGTAATAATGTAGAAATTATTATTTCAGATACTGGATCGGGAATAAAAGAGGAAGATTTAGATAAACTTTTTACACCTTTTTTCACAACAAAACCTTTAGGTCAAGGTACCGGTTTGGGTTTACCTTTGGTTTATGGAATAATAAAAATGCATAATGGAAAGATTTTGGTTGAATCAAACACAAAACCAGAAAATGGCAGAACAGGAACAGAATTTAAAATAATTTTACCGGGTTTAACATAAAAATATTTACTATGAGTACTTTAAAACTTTTAATTGTAGACGATGAACCTTTTATTAGGGCTGGTGCCTCCAGAATTTTACGAGATTTTACTGTTGGTTACCCTTTTATGGAAGAAGATTTTTCTTTTGATATACTTGAAGCCGAAACAGGCGAAAAAGCTATAGAAATTATTGATAATCAAAAAGTTGATATAGTTTTGTTGGATAATAAATTGCCAGGTATAGAAGGCATAGAAGTTTTAGAATATATAAAAAATAAGGAATACGATATCGCCGTAATGATGATAACTTCATATGCATCACTCGATTTAGCTGTTAAAGCAACAAATAATGGAGCATTTAGTTTTGTTCCTAAGCCTTTTACTCCGGACGAGTTAAAAACTTCTATTGAGAGTATTACCAAGTCTTTGTATTTGAAAAGAATGACTTTGGAAATGAAAGAAGAAGGAAAACAAGTGCGTTTTCAGTTTTTATCTGTTTTATCTCATGAGCTGAAATCTCCAATAAATGCAATAGAAGGCTATATGAATATTATTAAACAGAAGCAACTTGGCAATAATGTTGATGATTATTTAGTAATGATTAATCGTTCTTTAGATAGATTGAACGGTATGAGAAATTTAATAATGGATTTGTTGGATTTAACAAGAATGGAAAGTGGAAGAAAACATAGAAATCTTAAAGAATTAGATATTGTAGAAATAGCTGAACATGTTGTAAATACTGTGCAACCATTGGCAATACAGAAAAATGTTGAAGTAAATCTCAAAGCTGAGGATAAAGTTGTTTTTAAGGCTGATACTAATGAAATAGAAATAATTTTAAATAATTTTATTTCAAATGCAGTAAAATATAATGTTGAAAATGGTAAAGTTTTTATAGATATAAAAAGAGAAAATAATCAAATAATAATTTCAGTTAAAGATACCGGAATAGGAATGAAAGAAGAAGACCTCGCTTTACTTTTTCAAGATTTTGTTAGAATTAAAAATGAAAAAACAAAATTTATCTCCGGCTCCGGTTTAGGTTTATCAATTGCAAAAAAAATGGTAGAACTATATAATGGGCGGATAGAAGTAGAAAGTACACCTGATGTAGGAAGTGTTTTTACTATTTTCATGCCTTGTTAAAAATGTTGTAAAACTTAATTTTATTTAAGAATAATTTTTTATTTTTGTACTGAAACAAAAACAAACATTGTTAATTAAACTTTTCTTAAAGTAATTGATAGCAATATCTTTTTTTAGTTTAAGTTTTCTTAGCATTATTTATTTTATAATTTTGCAAAACTATGAATGATAAGAAAATCAAAATATCGCTTATCGATAATCAAGAAATTTATAGATTAGGATTAATACAATTATTAAGTAAATTAAAATATACAGAATTAATTGGAGCATTTAACAATGCAAAGGATTTTCTTGAGTTTTTAGATTTTAACAAGCCGGATATTGTGTTTATTGATATAGATTTGCCCGAGACTAATGGTATAGAAGTAAGCGAAATTGCTTTAAAAAAGAATAATAGCTTAAAAATTATTGCTTTAACCACTTGCGAAAACGAATATTATATAGAAAAAATGATAAACTTGGGAGCTAAAGGTTATTTAATAAAAAATATTAACCGAGAAGGCTTGGAAAAAGCAATTCAAACTGTGTATAATGGTGGAAATTATTACTCAGAAGAGCTTTTTGATTTTTTTACAAAACAAATTGCAAAAGAAAAAAAGATAAAAAAAATTGTTGAATTAACAAGAAGAGAAAAAGAAATTTTACAACTTTTATGCGAAGGTTTAAATAATAAAGAAGTTGCTGATGCCTTATTTATTAGCGAAAGAACAGTATTAGGGCATAAAACAAATTTAATGACAAAAACAAATACTAAGAATTCAATTAATTTGATGGCTTATGCAATTAAACATAAGTTAGTTCTTATATAGAGAGAAGGGGACTGGTGTCCCAATCGGTCTTCAAAACCGATAGCAGGCGGATAAAACCGCCTGTGGCAGGTTCGATTCCTGCTCTCTCAGCAAAATAAATTTAATAAACGATAATATCAATAAAAATATTTTGGCTAAAGCCGATATAGAGTGAGATTTATATGTCCGCCAGATAAATCTGGCGGGAATTGATATTTCGATTTATTACAAAACGATAATATCAATAAAAATAATTTGGCTAAAGCCGTTGGTAGTGTGAGATTTATATGTCCGCCAGATAAATCTGGCGGGAATTGATATTCGATTTTAAAAAAAACGATAATATCAATAAAAATAATTTGGCTAAAGCCGGGGATAGTGTGAGATTTATATATCCGCCAGATAAATCTGGCGGGAATTTGACAAATGATTTTAAAATTATAAATATTTCAATAAAAGACATATTAAATAGCCAAAAATCTTTAAAAAACTATTGTTCATTTGTTTTTTTTAAATAATTGTAATAATTCTTGCATTAAAATTCTTAATTATTTACATTTGCAAATCGAAAAATAACAAACAAATTATTTATTTAAATATTTAAAAAATGCAAAACAAACGAATAGTTGTAATTGGCGGTTCTGCAGCAGGACCAAAAGTAGCGTCAAGAGCCAGACGTTTAGACGAAAACGCTGAAATTACCATGATTCAAAAAGCTGCTGATTTATCAATGGCTTCTTGCGGTTATCCTTACTATGTAGGTGGATTTTTTGATGATAGAAATCAACTTTTATGTTCTCCTTCCGGAGTTGTAAGAGATTCTAATTTCTTTTTAAATGCAAAAAATATTATTGCTAAAGTAAGTACAGAAGTTACTAAAATTGATAGAAAAGCAAAAACTATTGATTATCAAAACTTAATTACCGGCGAAAAATCAAGTATGGAATATGATAAACTTGTAATTGCTACCGGGGCAGTAGCACGCAAGCCTCCAATTCCAGGCGTTGATTTAGACGGTATTTCTACCTTACTTTCTATGCCTGATGCAGATTATTTACGCAAAGTAAGTGATGAAGGAAAAATTAAAAAAGCTGTTGTTATTGGCGGCGGTTTAATAGGTATTGAAACTGTAGAAGCGCTTCATCTTGCAGGAATTGAAGTTACTCTAATAGAGCTTTTGCCTCAACTTTTAACTTTTCTTGATAAACATTTAGCTCGCTTAGTTGAAAAATATGTTCAGACTAAAGCAAATGTGATTTTACAAAATGGTGTTTCTGCTTTTCTTGGAGAAAATGGAAAATTAACAGCTGTAAAATTAAATGATGGCACCGAATTACCTTGCGATTTAGCAGTTTTAGCTATAGGCGTTACTCCAAATTCTAAACTTGCAAAAGATGCAGGCCTAGAAGTAAGTCAAACTGGCGGTATTATAGTTGATGAATATATGCAAACTTCTGATGCTGATATCTATGCTTTGGGTGACTGTGTTGAAGTACCTAATTTAATTACAAATAATAAAGTTCATGCTCCTTTTGGTGATTTAGCAAATTTACAAGGTCGTGTGGTTGGCGAAAATTTAATCAAAGGTAATATTGTTAAGTTTAAAGGTACAATACAAACAGGTGTGTGTAAAGTTTTTGAATATAATGCAGGAACAACAGGTTTAAATGAACAAAATGCAAGAAAAAATGGATTTGACGATATAGAAACTGTAATTAATGCAAGTTTAGATAAACCTGGATTTATGAATGGTAACTTGTTGATTACTAAGTTGGTGGCAAATAAATCTGACGGAAAAATTTTAGGAGCTCAAGTAATTGGTCCTGGCGATGTGGCTAAACAATTAGCAATTTGGGCAATGGCAATTCAAGGCAAGTTAACGGTTGACGATATGGTTAATGCTGATTTACCTTATGCTCCACCATTTTCTTTAGCTATTGACCACAGTATTGCTACTGCTCATATTATGCAAAATAAATTAAGAGGAATTTTTACTGGTATTTCTGCTGAACAAGTTAAGGAAAAAGTGAAAAATAAGGAAAATGTAATTTATTTAGATGTTAGAAATCCTGATGAATACGAACAAATGCGTGTTGGTATTGGTGAAAGATTAATTCCTCTTGGTCAGTTGAGAAAAAGAATTTCTGAATTGCCTAAAGATAAAAATACTGAAATCATAACTTGGTGTAAAATTTCACTTAGAGGCTACGAAGCTGCTCTTATTTTACAAGCAAATGGATATAATAATGTGAAAGTTATGGAAGGCGGTATTATGGCTTGGCCTTGGAATAGAGAAAAATAAAATTTATATAGAAGTCGAAAGATAAAAGTTGAAAGTTAAAGTATGAAAGTCTAAAGTCTTATTTTTCTTATGCTTTAGCCCTTTTAACTTTCGACTTTATAAACTTTCAACTTTACAGACTTTTGACTTTTATCTGATTTAAGCTATCCAAGTAATAATATATTCTAAATCTCCAATATTTGGGTCGGCTATATGCCATTTGCCTTGAATATTTAATTCTTCGAGTGCAAGTTTAAAGTTTGCTAAAGCTATTCCCATATCAACTTTTTGTAAATCGCTTGTTTTTGTTTTCCCAACAACTGAATCTCTTTTTAAGTAAAAATGGTATTTGTTTTCAATTTTTAAAACTCGCCATGGTTGTTTGTTTACTGCCGAAGGAGCTTTTCTAACAGCTTCTAATGCAAGATGGTAGCTTTCATTGGGATTAAAAATTAAGGGACTTTCAAAATCATTTTCAAAAAATAATGTATTAAAATCTTTTCTTAAACTTCCGTCTGTTAAAACTAAACCTAACCTTTCTCTTAAAGATTTTTTTGAAGCTTTATAGCCTAAAGGTGTAATGCAGGGTATTACTTCGTTTTCTTGAGTTTTTAATAATTTTTGATAATCTTTTCTATTAAAACTACCTCCAATCCAGCAAGTTCCTAAATTTAATCTTGTTAATTCAATTATTATTCTTTGAAGTGAATAAGCATAATCAACTTCTGAAAATTCAAATTTTTCTATGCAACCTCCAATAAAATAAGCCGCATTATCAATAAAGCCGTAAGTTCCTAATCTAACTTTTTCTTGTTTTCTTGCTTCTGGTTTTTCGATTAAAATAAATCTTGGCTTATTACCAAAAGGACCTATATTTGGTGCTTTTAAAAAACTATTTATTTTTTCAATTAGTTTACTGTCTAATTGTTTTTTTGAATAATTTCTTATTGATCTTCTTAAATTTATTGCTTCAATATATCCTAACATCACAATATCGTAAAAATTTATTTATTATTAAAAACAGAATTTAAAACTTCTCCAGTAGAAGCAGGTGGGGCAGGTGTATTAAGTATTTTGCTAATAGTAGGAGCTATGCTGGTAATATTTACGTAGTTATAAATATTTTGTTTTTTCACTTTCCAACCATACCAAATTAGTGGCACATTTGTATCATATTTATACCCTGAATTATGGTCGCAAACAAAAGGGATGTCTTCTATCCAACCTGCTTTAAGCGAAATCATTATGTCTCCTGAGCGTTTTTGATTGTATGAATTTTGCATTCTTTTTGGCATTCCTTGTGAAAAAATTATATTTTGAAATTGGTTTGAGCTAATTGCATTTGAAATTCCCGAAGAGTTAATTATAAATGCAATAACTTTTTCTTGAAATTCTTTTAATGAAATTTGTGAATCTTCTATTAATGTTTTGTTTAAATAAATTTGATTATTCTTGTAATCAAGCACCCAATCGCCTTCGCCATACAAAGCTTTTAAATAGGAGCGAAGTAAACTTAAAATATAATGTTGTTTAAAAATTCCGGCTGGCATTTTATTATCAACCAAATAATCAGGATTTTCAGAAACGCCATGGTTGGAACTTAAATAAATTAAAATATTATTTTTACCAACAACTTCCTCAAGCACATCTATTAAATGCCCTAAATCTTTATCTAATCTTAAAAATAAATCTTCAACTTCTATGGATTGTGGTCCAAATAGTTTGCCAATATTTTCACTTACAGAATAATTTATAAATAAAAAATCTGTGGATTTATTTTTTCCTAAATCTTCGTTGTAAAGAGCTGCAACAGCTAAATCAGTTAAGTGAGTTTGACCTTCAGGAATCATTTTTAGCAATTCGTAATCTTTTATAGATTTTGTAATTTCTTGATATTTATAAGGAAAAGTTTTATAAACCATATCCAAGCCATATTCATAAATACTTGAATCGGCTTGTGAAGTATTATAATTTTCAATTTCTAAAAGTGGTATCCATTCTCTTTGCAAATATTCATCTGGCATTTCTCTCTCATTTTGCTCAATTACCCAGTCTGGCAGTTTATCTATATAATAATTTGAGCTAACCCAATTTCCGGTTTTTTCGTCTAACCAATATGCGGCATCAGCAGTATAACCTCCAGAAATAACAGCTCCTATTGGGTCTAAAGAAATGCTTATTACTTTGGATTTTCCTTGAGCAAAAAGTTTGGCTTCATCGCTAAAAGTTGTTGTTAAAATATTTTTTGGAGAATATGAAATATTATTTGAATTTCCACCAATAATTTTATAAGATTTTGTTTCAATACAATGTTCTTTATTTCCTGTTAGGGCATTAAACCAATAATTTGAAACAATTCCATGTTCTGCAGGTTCGCAACCTGTAACAATTGTGGCATAACCAGGAGCTGTTTGAGTTAAGCTATATTCATAATTAGCATTTTGACAATAACTACCATTTATTGCTAATTTTTTAAACCCTTTGTTTCCAAAATTATTCCAAAACTTGTCTAAATAATCTTGACGCATTTGCTCTACAACAATTCCAACAACAAGCTTTGGCTTATCCGAAGGAATTATACTCTCGATTTGCGAGTTCAAATTTGAACAAAAGGCTATCAGGCTTATGACCAATAAAATTGTGTTTTTCATTTTTTATAAAATAATTGACAAATTTAAATTTGTTTTAGACTTTATTTTTAAATCTCAAGTTTATTTATGAATATAAAAATGTTAATAGATTATTGTAGCATTAAAATTGCTTTATTTAAACTTGTGATAAAATAGTCAATTTCTTCAAGTGTATTATAAAACGCAAATGAAATTCTAACTGTTCCACTAATTCCAAAATGTTTCATAACCGGCTCGGCACAATGAGTTCCGCTTCTTACTGCTATTCCCATTTGGTCTAAAAGAATTGCAATATCGTTGTGATGAATATTTTTTATAATAAATGAAATTACTCCAGATTTTTCCTTTGCTTCACCTATTATTTTGATGTTTTCTATAGTTTTTAATTTTTTTGTGCAGTATTCTAATAATTGGTTTTCGTATTTTTCAATATTTTCAAGCCCTATTTCAGAAATATATTCTAAAGCCTTAGCAAAAGCAATATTATCAATATAATTTGGTGTTCCTGCTTCAAACTTAAAAGGAAGTTCGTTATAAATTGTTTTTTCAAAGCTTACACTTGAAATCATCTCGCCACCACCTTGATAAGGATGCATTTTATTTAAAACTTCTTCTTTACCGTATAAAATTCCTACTCCTGTTGGTCCATAAGCTTTATGAGATGAAAAAGCATAAAAGTCGCAATCTAATTCTTGAACATCAAGCTTTAAATGTTGAATAGCCTGAGCTCCGTCAACTAAAACTTTAACATTATTTTTATGAGCAATTTCTATTATTTTTTTTATTGGATTTACTGTTCCGAGTGCATTTGATACCTGAGAAACAGAAATTAATTTTGTTTTATTTGTTATCAATTCATTTAGTTCTTCTATTTTAAGTTCTCCTAATTCGTTAAATTTTAAAATTTTTAGTTTTGCATTTTTTCGTTCACATAGCATTTGCCAAGGCACAATATTAGAATGATGTTCCATTTCTGATATAATAATTTCGTCTCCTTCATTTATAAAAGCCTCGCCAAAAGAAAATGCGACTAAATTTATTGAATCTGTTGTGCCTTTTGTAAAAATTATTTCTTTTTCAGATTTTGCATTAATAAAATTTTGAATTGTTTTTCTTGAATTTTCGTTAGCTTCTGTAGTGAAATTGCTTAAAAAATGTACCCCACGGTGAATATTTGCATTATATTTTGAATAATATTCGCTAATTGTGTCAATTACTTGTTTTGGCTTTTGTGTAGTAGCTCCATTATCAAAATATACAAGATTTTTGTTATAAACTTTTTCCTTTAAAATTGGAAAATCTGCTCTTATTTTATTTATATCTAGAATCATATTTTTTTTTGCAAAATTACAAAGTTTAGGAATAAAAAAAAAATGCTCATAAAAATATGAGCATTTTTTTAATATAGATGTTTTTCTTATTCAATAATAAGTTTTTGTGTACTTATGCTATTTTCAGTATAAATTTTTACAAAATAAACTCCTGAGCTTAAATTATTAATATTAATTTCAGCTTTATTTGAAGATATATTTTCATAATTCACAACTTGTCCTGAGATATTTAAAATTTCAATTGACTGAATTTGATTTTCAGAATTTATGTTAATAATATCGTTTGCAGGATTAGGATAAATTGTAATATCTTTTACTGTATTATTTTGAATATTTGTTGATAAAGGTAAATCAATTTTATTTGCTTGCTGTATCTCGCCAGTGCTTCTTCTTTGAATAAAAGCAATAATTTCACAATTATCGATTACATAATTCGAAGGAAGGGAAATTTCAAACTCATTATTATAAGTTGTTCCTGAGTCGAAAATAATAGTTCCGTTTGCATTTGGATATACATTTCTAACAGCATTATTTACTTTGGATTGCCCTTGCCATGAGTAGGAGATGTCTGATTCAGTAAGCACAAGCATCAATCTCATTTCATCGTCAAAATATCCTAAAGTTTCTTCAGCATTAACTATTAGCTTAGCTTTATATGGTTCATTAGAAATCAGTTCGGTTTCAAGTTCTAAAGTATATACTGCAGGAATATCAATAAATTCATCATAGTAATATTCAAAATATTCTTTATGAGCTGCTACTGTTTGAGCTGCTCCAGATAGATATTGTGTTCCATTAATTACGCTTGCTGGATAGCTTGTTATTGGTTCAATTATGCTTCCGTAATAGTTTTCTCTAATTGCCGTTGCAGGGGTTTCGAAAATATCTTCTGATATGCCACTGCCATGATATTTCATAACAGCAACTTTTTTACCAGAGGCTTCGATTTGGGCAATTGCTTGTGCAGGTATAGGACAATAACCACACCAAGTGCCAGTGAACATTTCATAAACAACAAAATTTCTTTCATTTCCTCCCTCAATGTTAACCTCAAGGTTTAAAGCTGCTGAGTAACCACTGCTTTCACCATAAAAAGCTAAAAGAGAATAATTATTTGTACCAGGATAAACATTCAAATCAGTTAAAGTAGTTTCTGTTGTAGTTCCAATAATACTGCCGTTTCTAGCAATACTATAATTTATAGGGTTCCCTTCTGTTGGAGCGTCCCAAGTTAAAACAACATCATTAGAGTTTTCTAAAGTATAAGAAAAGTTTGTAGGGGGATATGGTGTTTCAACTTCTTCGATTAAGAAGTTGTCCATATAATATTCACAAGTACCTCCTTCGTCCCAGCCGTAAAAGTCAAAGGCATCAAGTTTATTAACTCCATTGGTTCCAAAAGTTCCTTTACTCCATTGGTAGGCATGAACTAATTCGCCATTTATGTAAAAATCAACCCAGTCGCTATTCAAATCAATAAAATGTTGAATTTTCATCCATTCACCTGGCGTGTAAGGGTAAGTTACCGCAGCTTCACCGTTGCCGTCAATACTTATATTTCCATTTTTTAAGAATACTTGCAAACCCCAAATAAGTCCACTACCTGAAGGGTTAAAATTTTGCATAATATTCCAGTAAGCCTGACGACCCGAAGGAACATAAAGATAAAATTCTACTCTATAACGTCCTTCAGTAATTCCACCAAAATCAATAACTCCATCATTTCCATTAATAACTTTAATGGATTTTGTTCCTGAGAATGCTTGTGCATCAGAAACTTTAGGGTCTTCTGAAGATCCAGGAGTTCCACTCCAAGTATTCCACCAGTTGTTTTCTTCGGCTGCTATACCATTACCTACTGTATAGGTTTCAAAATCATCTGAATACAAGACTTGTGCATTCAAATATGTTAGACTTAAAACTAAGCCTGTTAAAATAAGTAGTACTTTTTTCATATTAATAATATTTATAGTTTATCATACAAAAATAATACAATTTTTAATATAAATTATTTTTCTTGTTAAATTTTATTCTTCGTGCGAGAATTTTTTTAACATTTGGCGATAAGTGGTAAAAACTTTAGCTCTGGACACAAAACCTATATACTTTCCTTCATCAACAACAGGTAGATTAAAGTAATTTGAATTTTCAAATAATTCAGCAATTTCTTTAACCTTCATATTTGTATTTACCGTGTGTTTTGGAATATCCATTAGGTCTCTAACATTAACACTTTCATATAATTCAGTTTTAAACATTAGATGTTTTACATGGTCTAGCCAAATTAGTCCTTTAAAATAATTTTCGGAGTCCACAACTACATATACAGCTCTACTCGATCTTGAAATAACTTTAGTTAAATCTTGCAGTTTTGCGTCTTCATTTATAGTTAAAAAGTTTGTTTCAATTAATGATTCAGTTTTCATTAGGGTAAGCATATTGCTATCAGCGTTGTGAGTTAATAATTGTCCGCGTTCGGCAAGCAAAATTGTATAAACAGATTTGTGCATAAACAATTTAGCAACAAAATATGAAATTGTTGCAACTATCATAAGAGGGATAAAAAGCTTATATCCGCCAGTTATTTCGGCAATTAAGAAAATAGCAGTTAATGGAGCATGAATAATTCCTGCAATAAGTCCTGCCATACCTACTAAGGCAAAATTTTCGTATGAAATTTTTAATTTTATGGAATTTGCTATATGGGCAAAAAGAAAGCCTAAATTTGCACCTATAAATAAAGAAGGTGCAAAAATTCCTCCGGTACCACCTGCACCAAATGTTGCTCCTGTTGCAAAAATTTTCGTAAATAATATTAAAGTAACAATTAAAGTTATACCTATAAAGCTTTGCCATTCTGAATAAAATGTTCCTTCAAATATATATGAAATATCGCCATGTAGGGCTTGGTTGACAGCTTCATATCCTTCTCCATACAATGAAGGGAATAAAAAAACTAAGACACCTAAAATTATTGCACCGACAATAAATTTTGAACGTTTTCTTTTAAGTTTATCATATTTTTTTGCCTGCCATAAATAAAGTTTAGAAAAATAAGTGGAAAGTAAGCCTGCAACAATTCCTAATAATATATATAGTGGTACGTCTTTCAAAATAAAAGGATCTATTTTTGCAAGATGATAAACATAGTTTTGTCCTAGAAATAAATATGAAGTTAAAGCAGCAGAGATTGAAGACAAAAGCAATGGCATTAATGAACCCATTGTTAAATCAAGCATAATAACTTCTAAAGTAAATACAATTGCAGCAATTGGGGCTTTAAAAATTGCTGCTATAGCACCAGTACTTCCACAACCTATTAGCAAAATTAAATGTCTGTAATTTAATCTGAAAAATTGTCCAATATTGCTTCCTATTGCCGAGCCTGTAGCAACAATAGGACCTTCTAATCCAACCGAACCACCAAAACCAACAGTTAAGGAGCTTGCAATAATTCTGGAAAACATATTGTGTTTTTCTATTTTTCCGCCTTTTTTAGACATATAATATAATACCATAGGAATTCCATGTCCGAGCTTTTTCTTTATAAATAAATTTACAAATAATATCGTTAAAGCAATTCCAATAGCGGGGAAAAATATATAAATATAACTAAAAGAGTATCTATTAATGATAAATATTGCAACTTGTCTAACAAAGTGAACTGAATTCTTCATGATAACAGCAGCTAAGCCTACAGCAATACCAACAACAATAGCCATTATTAGCATGAAGTTCTTATCTGAAATTTTTTTAGCCCTCCAGATAAATAATTTTTTAGCAAGAGTATTAAAATTCATATTTTTGCAAATATGTTAAATTACTTGTGATTTTGGAAATATTTTTTTAAATAATTACGTATATTTATTCACAATTTATAGTTAATTTTGTATTAGTAATATTAAAACATGAAAAAGTTTAAAATTGGAATTGCTTTAAGTGGTGGTGGTGCTAGAGGTTTTGCTCATTTAGGAGTTTTGCAGGCCTTAAACGAAAGAGGAATTTTTCCAGAAATATTTTCGGGTACAAGCGCAGGTGCTATAGTTTCAGCTTTTTATTGTGCTGGTTATTCGCCATATGATATTTTTAAAGTTTTACAATCTAAAAAATTTTCTGATTTTACAAAAATACATATTCCTAAAGATGGGCTTTTTGGACTAGAAAACCTTAAATCTATACTTGAAAAAAATATAAAACAAGTTAAGTTTGAAGACTTAATAATACCTTTATATGTTTGTGTCTCTAACTTAAATACTGGAAAAGCAGAATATATAAGTAAAGGTCATTTACATGATGTAGTTTTAGCATCTTCTGCAATACCTGTTATGTTTTCTCCGGTAAAAATAGAAAAAACTTATTATGTAGATGGTGGCTTAATTGATAATTTACCCGTAAAACCTTTAGTTAGATTATGTGATAATATTATTGCAGTTAATGTTTTTCCTAATTCTAATAATGCGAAATTTGAAAATCTTATCCAAGTTGCTATGCGTTCATTTGAAATCAATATGAATAATAATATGAAATATGTGAGAGCTAAAAGTTCTGTACTGATTGAGCCTAAAGCTTTATCAAAATATCATATAACAGATACCAAACATAAAGATGAGATTTTTGAAATTGGTTATAAATGTGGTAAAAGAGTAAAATTGAACTTCTAATATTTTAAAATTTCAATATTTGTTCATATTCAAAATCGCAATTGCTCCAACCAGCATCAACTGTTGCGCCAAGTTTTTTGTATAGTTTTATAGCTGCTATATTCCAATTTAAAACTTGCCAACGCAATCTTCTACAATTTTCTTTTTTTGCAGTTTCAAAAATTAAATTTAAAAGCTCTGTTCCAATTCCTTTGTTTCTATACTTAGGTCTTACAAATAAATCGTCTAAATACAATGATTTACCAACCCAAGTAAAATATGCTATAAAGTACAAAGCCATTCCAATTATTTCTTTATTTTCATTTTCTGCAACAAAGCATTTGAACAAATTTTGTTCTTGTGCCATTATTTCTGTGGTATTAATAACTTTTTCTGCCGCATTCTCAAATATAGCTAGTTCTTTAATCATTTCTATAATTGCAGAAAAATCATTTTCTTTTGCTAAGCGGTATGTAATTTTTGACATTCTAAAATAAATTTTTGCAAAAATAATATTTAATATATCATCGAAAAAATTAAAAATTAATAAATTTTGTAGTATTTAAAAATTGTATTACTTTTGCAGTCCAAATTGTCAAATGTGTGATGGGGCTTTGCAGTGGCAAAAGCTTAGTAGCACGGAAAATTATTAAAATGAAACATTTTGAAATTCAAGCTAGTATTCGTACCGAACTTGGAAAAAAAGCAACAAAAACAATTAGAAAAGGGGAAAATATTCCTTGCGTTATTTATGGTGGTGAAAAAAATATAAATTTTTACACTCCATTTTCTGCAGTTAGAAAACTTGTTTATACGCCAGAAGTAATGCTGGTTGATATAAAAATTGATGGAAAAGAATATAATTGTATGATTAAAGAAATACAATTTCATCCAGTTACTGACAGTATTCTTCATATTGATTTTTACCAAATTACTCCAGACAAAGCAATAGTTATTCAAATTCCTTTAAAAACTGTTGGAAACTCTGCAGGTGTTAAAGCTGGTGGAAAAATAAAACAAAATTATAGGAAAATTACTGTAAAAGGTTTAATGGAAGATATTCCTGATTATTTTGAAGTGGATATTACGCCTTTGCACATAGGAGAGTCAATTAGAGTTAGAGATTTAAAATCAGACAAATTAGAGTTTATTGACCCAAAAGGAAATATTGTGGTAGCTGTAGTAACTACTCGTACAGTTTCTGATACAGGCGATGAAGAAGACGAAGAAGAAGGTGAAGGCGAAACTGAAAATAAAGAAGAAGAAAAAACTGAAAACGCCGAGTAGTTGTTTATCCTAATAAACTGTGAAATATTTAATCATAGGTTTAGGTAACCCCGGCGATGAATATAAAAATACACGTCATAATATAGGTTATACAGTGCTGGATAATCTTGTGAAGAAATCCGGCACTTCTTTTTCTGATAAAAGATATGGCTTTGTTGCAAATATTAAACATAGAGGAAAAAATCTAGTTTTAGTAAAACCAACTACTTTTATGAACCTTAGTGGTAAAGCTGTTAATTATTATATGAAAAAAGAAAAAATACCTATAGAAAAAACTATGATTATTGTTGATGATATAGCTTTGCCCTTTGGAAGTGTGAGAATTAGAAATAAAGGCGGAAGTGCTGGACATAATGGATTAGAAGATATTGAATATACTTTAGGCTCTAATGTTTATAATCGTTTGCGTTTCGGAATTGGAAATGATTTTAATAAAGGTAATCAGGTAAATTATGTGTTGGGCGAATGGACAGAAGATGAAAAACTTTTATTAGCTGAAAGAATTGAACTTGCAATAGAAGCTATACTTAGTTTTCCTGTTTTGGGAATTGAGAGAACAATGAATTTTTATAATAATAAATAATGCCAAATCCTAAAAAAAATAATAAGCAAAATTATAGAAATTTAACTTCCCGCTTTGCAGGTAAAGTTTCTAATATGAAAAAACCAAAATTCTTGGTAAAAGCTATAATTAGTGTTTATAAAAGGCGTTATAAGATAGATTTGAATGATTTTGTTCTTCCTAAAAATGGATTTGTAAGTTTCAATAGTTTTTTTACAAGAAAATTTAAGGAGAAAGCCCGACCAATTGGTGAAGGCATTATTTCTCCAATTGATGGTTTTTTATTTGATTTTGGAAAAATTCTTCCTGAAAATAAAATTTATGTGAAATATAAAAACTATTATATAGATGATTTAATAATTGATTATGATGAAAACTTAAATTCATATGTGGTTTTTTATTTGTCGCCAGCCGATTATCATAGAGTGCATGCAAGTTTTGATATGAAAATTAATTCTGCTTTGTATTTACCTGGAACTTTAAGACCAGTACGAGAAAAAACTGTTAATAAAAGAAATAGAGTATATTGTAGAAATGAAAGAATTGTTCTTTCTGGTGATTCTGAATATGGAAAGTTTTATTGTGTACTTGTAGGTGCCTTGCTTGTTGGAAAAGTAAAATTGTCTTTTGATTCCGGTTTGCAAACTAATATCAAAAGAGGTGTTATGGCTGAAAAAAAATATGAAAAGGAAATAATAATAAAAAAAGGTGAAGAAATAGGTTTTTTTGAAATGGGTTCTAGCGTAATAGTATTGTTAGAATCTGAAATTTTTACAAAAATGGAAATAGACTTAAATTCGCCTTTAAAAGTAGGACAAGAATTATTTAAAACTCATCATTTTGATTTATAAGATTAGAATTAAAGCTGTCATTTTGACTTATAAAATCAGAATTATCTTCAAAATCAGTGTTATTCATTTTTGAATTATATACTGTATTAGAATTATTTGAGTCATATCCTCCAAAGTCTGTAAATTTGGCTAGTTCTTTTCTGAAATTTAGCTTAACTGTGTCTGTTGCTCCATTACGATGTTTTGCAATAATAATTTCTGCTACGTTTAAAAGCGGTTCACCTTCACTATTAGTCAAAATTCCATAGTATTCAGGTCTATGAATAAACAAAACCATGTCTGCGTCTTGCTCTATTGCGCCCGATTCCCTTAGGTCTGAAAGTTGTGGTCTTTTGTCGCCTGAGCGTGATTCTACTGAACGGTTTAATTGGGATAATGCTATAATAGGTATGCTTAATTCTTTTGCAATAGCTTTTAAAGAACGTGAAATACTTGCAACTTCTTGTTCTCTATTTCCTTTCATATCAACTCCTGCAGTCATAAGTTGCAAATAGTCAATTATAACCCCTTTAACATTGTGTGTTCTAACTAATCTTCTGCATTTTGCTCTAAGTTCAAAAATTGAAATTGCCGGTGTGTCGTCAATATAAATTGGAACGTTTTCAAAAACTTTTACTTTATCATTAAGTTGTGTCCATTCATAATTTGCTAAATCTCCGCTTCTTAACTTATTACTTGGAATTTCACTTTCTGCTGAAATTAAGCGGCTAACTAATTGCTGAGCAGCCATTTCTAAGGAAAATATAGCAATTGCTTCTCCATGGTCAACACCCATATTTCTTGCCATTGATAATACAAAAGCAGTTTTACCCATAGATGGACGTGCAGCAATAATTATCAAATCAGATGCTTGCCAACCAGAAGTTATTCTGTCAATAGCCGAAAACCCACTTGGAAGTCCTAAAAGTTTGTTTTTGTTTTTTGCCGCTTCATCAATTGAACTTAAAGCTTTGTCTAATATAGAGCCTATTCTAACTGTTTCGCTTTTTATATTGCCTTCCGAAATATTGAAAATTTCTGATTCTGCAAAATTTATTAATTCCTCAACATCTTTGCCTTCATCGTATGAACGCTTTTGAATTTCAGAAGATACTTTAATTAATTCCCTTTGAATATATTTTTGATGAACTAATCTAGAATGATACTCTAAGTGAGAAGCTGTGGCAACTTTGTCGGTTAGGTCGGCAAGATAAAATTCTCCACCTATTATATCTAATTTGTCACGAGACTTTAATTCATGTGCAACTGTTATAATGTCAACAGGCTTGTGATTAGTGGCAAGATTTAAAATTGACTCAAAGATTTCTTTATGTATTGGGTCGTAAAAAGATTCAGGTTTTAAAATATCCATAATATTAAAAACTGCCTCACTTTGTATCAATAATGCTCCTAAAACTGCCTTTTCAATGTCTATCGCTTGTGGAGGCATTTTTCCGTAAATTGCAGTTAAGCTATCAATATTAGTTTCAGTTTTTGTCGTGGTTTTTCTTTTATTATTTGTTGCCATAAATATTATTTTAATTTTGTTCAAAAATACTATTAAGAAGTTTGCTTTAAAAATATTTTCACAAAAAGATGTTTTTATTTTATTCACACTAAAGTTAAAAAATATGTTTATATCTTTTTAATGTTTTAAAAGCTTGAAGATGACTTGATTTAGTGCAAATTTATTTATTTTTGTATTTATTTATTAAGATTGAATTTTAATTTAACTTTACAAAAATATTTTAACTATGATAAAAATTGAAAATATTTATAAATCTTATGGCAGTTTGAAAGTTTTAAAAGGTATAAATATGCAAATACAGAAATCTGAAATAGTTTCTGTTTTAGGTGATAGCGGAGCAGGAAAAACTACTCTTTTACAAATAATAGGAACATTGCTAAAACCTGATAGCGGTAGCGTGTTGATTGATAATACTAATATTATAGATTTAAAAGATAAAAAACTTGCAAATTTTAGAAATCAAGAAATAGGTTTTGTTTTTCAATTTCATCATTTATTACCCGAATTTACAGCCTTAGAAAATATTTGTATTCCAGGATTTATTGGAGGGGCTAATAAAAATGATTTGATAAAAAGAGCAAAATATTTATTAAAAGTCTTAAAAGTAGAAGAACGTGCAGAACATAAACCTAACGAACTTTCCGGTGGTGAAAAACAAAGAGTTGCCATAGCAAGAGCATTAATTAATAATCCTTCTATTATTTTAGCTGACGAACCTTCAGGTAATTTAGATTCTAAAAATGCAAAAGATTTATACGATATTATTTTTGGTTTAAGAGAAGAATTTGCTCAAACTTTTGTTATTGTTACTCATAATATTGAACATGCAAAACTGACAGATAAAATTTTCACAATTAAAGATGGACTAATAAATAATGACTAATATCTTATTCTCCAAAAATAAGGACGTTCAGTTTTTTTAGCCTGCTCAATTTGATCCGAAATTAATTTTTTATAATCATCTTCTTTAAAATATTTTATCCTCTTTTTATGTTTGGGTTTAACTAAAAATTCATCTACATTTTTTTCTTCAATTTTCTTTGCAGAAATAGTCATAGCCCCTTGATTTATGTCAACTTCCAAAATCATTCCTGGTAAGCCACCAAATCTATCCGGTCCAAATGATACAGGCATATCTAAAGCAAACCAAGCTATAATACTATTGCCTTTTATTGGATCTTTATATAATGCATCCATGCAAATATGGCCTGCAATTTCTTTTATATCGTTTAAAATTTTCCAATTTTGATTTTGAATTTCATCTTCAATTACAAAAAGCTTATTTACTTCTCTTATCAAGTCGTAAGTTGTGTTTTCTTCAATATTTCGATAAATTGTATATTCTTTACTTCGACTCGACCAAGAACCACTTCTGTTTTCTTCATCAACTTCTTCGTAAACTGAAATATTATTATTAAAGTATAAAATTGCATCTTCAGTGTATTCGTCAGTATGACCCCACATATATGCAGATTTTTCTTTTTCACTTTTACTTAAATATTCAACTGCATTAATTTTTTTTATCCAGTTATGCCTAATTTCATATTTGATAATCCCACTAAATTCTTGAGCATTAGAACTTATTGAAATTAAAACTATTATAATATTGAAAATTAAATGTCTCATTTTATAAAATTTTTAAATTATTAATTTACCACCTGCCTTGTTTTTGTTTAGTTTCAAAACCTTTAATATTATATGAAACACTAAGCATATAATATCTGGCTAAACTTGGAGAAATACTGGTCTCAATATAATTACTTCCTGGATTTTGACTAATTACTTTATTCTGATTAAATAAATCAAAAACAGCTAAGCGTAATTCAAATTTATTTTCTTTGCCAAGTACTTGCCTGATAGAAGCATTGGCTAAATGCAAGTTTTCGTTTAGCTCAAATCTATCATTGTGATAATTTGTGAAATTATAATTTGCTTCAAAAAATGATTTTTTCGCAAATTGCCATTTTATGCTTGTATTTGCACTCAAATTTAAAATGTTTTGATTTTGACTTGTTTGAATTGAATAGCTAACATCAGATAAAGAACCATATGAACCAGCAGTTATTTGTAATTTTGATGTTAATGTTAAATTAAGCCCTAAGTTTAGGCTATATGCATTTGTATTTGTGGTATTCCTTATTGTATTAATGTAAACCGGAGACTCGCTATATCTGTATGAACCACTAATATTAAAAGTTAATTTTGTTTTTATAATTGGCATACTAGACCATAAATTTGTTGAAATAGATTGACCTCCGCTAACATTTTCAGGTTTCATTATTGTTGTATATCCCAAACCCTCAACAAATTTAGTTTCTTGATTATATATAATTTGACTATCATAATAACTATGAGAAAGACTAACAGATACATTTGTAAACGAAGCTTGATTCCAATACGACCAAGAAGCAGATGATGAGTGGCTTGATTCTGGCTCTAAATTCGGATTTCCTTCGGTTTTATAAAATCTATTGCTTAAATTTGGTATTGGTTGCAAATAACTAATTGATGGAGCATTAATTCTATAGTTATAATTCAAATTTATACGCATATTATTAGGTAATTGATAATTTGCAGAAAAATTCGGAACAAAATTAGAATAAGGTTTTTTTAATTCGGGAACTAACAATGGCGAATTTTCAGTTGTTGAATATTTATTAAATAAATTAATAACTTGATAAGCTCCACCCAAAGCAATATTTAAACCTTCCCAATTATAATTGATACTTGTTCCAATACGGTTAAACATTTCTTTATTTTGATAATAAATACTCAAACTATCTACCATAGTGTTGGCAGTTAAAACATCTGTACTTAGGTTTGCTGATTGGCTAGTATTGGCTTTAAAATTGTAAAAACCCATTAAAGAAAATCTTTTTGAAATTGGTTCAACATATAAAGCACTTGATTTTACAGTATTATTATCATTATCTTTTGAATTTAAAATATTAATTTGTTCTAATTCTGTGCTAGCAAGAAAAAATTCATTTTTATTAATTAGATTTTCTTTTTTATTACTTTCATTATAATCTAAAGCACCGCTAATTGCAAATTTTCTTCCTTTCTTTTTAAAACTATGTGAATATATTGCTAAACTGTTAAGAGCTTTAGAATCAAGACTGTCAATATTATTGGTGTAGTTTTGATTAATTTTTTGGTCTAAGATTGTTGAAAATAATTGATTTCTAATATTATCTGTTTGGTTGCCTGAAAATCTTCCATTTATTCTAAAAATTAAAGAATTAGAAGAGTCAATATCATATTCAAGTCTGCTGCTTAAACTATGTGTATTTCTAAAGTCAAAACGAGCAGACTTAGTATTTAATAAATATGAAGTATCTGCTAAAAATGTTTGTCTGTCTGCAAAAGTTTCAGAGTTTAAATCTGTTTGGTTATAAAAGTAGGATGCATTCAAATTTATTTTTTTTGTAAAATAATTATAATTCAATCCACCGCCATAATTTTTAGTAAATCCTTTTCCATCAAAATAATTAAGCCCATCTCCGCTCATATACATATGCCTACCTCTGGATCCACCAAATCCAAAATCTCCATTATCTCTCCCAGAAAAAGCCGCACTACCTTTAAACTCTGAATAGTCGTCCCAATTTATGCCAGTTTGGTTAATATTATTAGCAAAACCTATTACTGAAAATTGTTGTGTTTCATCAAATTTATTAAAATTTCCTCTTGCTGCCCAAAGTAATTTTTCTCTTTCTTCATCTATTCCGCCGGCTAATGTTGCTTTACCAAAATGTCCTTTTTTAAACTCTTCTTTTAATTCAAGGTTCATAACTTTTTCTTTATCTCCGTCTCCAATTCCGGAAATTCTTTCTTGCTCTGATTTGTCGTCATATACTTGAACTCTTGAAATTGCTTGAGCATCTAAGTTTTTTGTTACACTTTTGGGGTCGTCTCCAAAAAAAGTTTTTCCATCTACATAAACACGTCTTATGTTTTCGCCTTGAGTAGAAATGTTTCCACTTGCGTCAATGTCAATACCCGGCAAACGCTTTAATAAATCTTCAACAGTAGAACCTGGAGGAACTTTAAATAGTCTTGCATCATATTCTACAGTATCGCCTTTTATAAATAATGGAGCTTGTGCCGATTTGATAACAACTTCCATCAAAATTTCCGCAATTGGTTCAAGATTTATTATTCCTAAATCAACAATAGAATTGTTGGAAATTGGAATGTCTTTCTGAACAGGCATAAAACTAACATGAGAAACTTTTAAAAGATAGCCAGAATTTTTTACGTTTTTAAAACTAAAATTACCCTTGGAATCTGAAGTTGTGTAATTTACTAAAGTCGAATCTTTACTGTTTAATAACATTACAGTGGCAGCAGGAACCATTTCATTTTCCTCATCAATTAATTGGGCTTTTATTGTAATTTGCGAAACTTGTGCATTTACAACTAAGCTAAAACATGAAAATAAACTGATAAAAATTATATTCTTAATTAAAATTTTCATAAAATGTGTTTAGGTATAAAATAAAACTGCAAGATTGATAAAATATTTTGACTAAAGATTTAAAATATTGTTAAAGTTTGAAAAAAACTATTTTTAACTGTCCATATTAATAATTCTTGAATTCTTCAATTCTCAATTAATATTTATCTTTGTAATTTAAAATTTTATTAAATGCAAATATTAGAAGCACTCAAACAAGAGATTCAAGGCGAAGTTAAACTTGATAATATTTATAAAATTCTATATTCTACTGATGCTTCTGCTTATCGCGAAATTCCTAAGGCTATAGTTTATCCAAAAAATAAAGATGATTTAATTTCGATTATAAAATTTGCAAATAAAAACAATTTAAGTTTAATCCCCCGAGCAGCAGGCACATCTTTGGCAGGTCAAGTTGTAGGAAATGGAATTATTGTGGATATATCGCGGTCTTTTAATAATATTTTAGAAATTAATAAATCCGAAAAATGGGTAAAACTTGAACCCGGAGTGGTTTTAGATGAGCTAAATAAAGTTTTGGCTAAAGAAAATCTATTTTTTGGACCTGAAACTTCCACTTCAAACCGCTGTATGATTGGTGGAATGATAGGAAATAATTCTTGTGGTGCACATTCTTTAATTTACGGTTCTACTCGCGACCATGTTTTAGAAATGGACTGTATTTTAAGTGATGGCTCTGAAGTTAAATTTGGCGAAATTTCAAAATCTGAATTT
>Ga0265295_1001430_pt1 | contig 41994 bp, 30 predicted proteins | sample Munlansysbiofilm_FD_192503 | JGI IMG/M metagenome (GOLD analysis project Ga0265295, IMG submission 192503) | Leachate microbial communities from a municipal landfill in Southern Ontario, Canada - Methane capture system biofilm | ecosystem: Engineered > Solid waste > Landfill > Unclassified ... | reverse complement strand
AAGTTGATAAGGCTTTTAATCAGGTGTTTAGTAGAGCAGCAGAGTTTTTACGCTGAGAGCAAACGTTAAATCGAGCACTAAATTTAACATGTAATTCGATTCCATTAGTAAACTGCTTTCCCTTTTGTTTAAGTGCATAAATTAACCAGCAATTCTTTTAAAACGTTGTTCCTGTTGAATAGTTAATTGAGGTGCTTTTAATTTTCTTTTGATTTGCATACTACGCTAATTTGAGTAATTATTGTTATAATTGCTTCTTCAAATGAAAAGTTAATCCAAATACTATGAAAATTACTACGCTAAAAACTGCCGAGAAGGTACCCTTCAACCTCGATGGGAAAATGATGTATATTGGGTTAAACGTAGAGTTGGTTCATCTTAACCTAAAGCCAGGTGATGTTTTAGAAAAGCACAGTAACCCGTTTGACGTGGTTTTTTATATACTTGAGGGTAAAGGCGTAGTGGAAACCGATGATGAGTCGATTAATGTTGAGCCCGATATGACCATAGAGATTGAAATGGGTATTAACCGAGGCATTACAAATACGGGAGATAATGTGTTAAGAGTTTTAGTTGTGAAAATTCTTTAGTATATTAGCTCTGCTTACATTGTTGGTTCTCAGTATTTATAGAGCACGAATTAGAGTTGGAAAGGGTAAGAATGTAGGCATCATTAAACTTAATGTTAGGGCTAAAGTCTTATAATAGTGACAAAGTAGTTTACATTGTCAATATTACACATTCAAATTGTTTAACAACATAGTTGAATTTAATTTTTTATAAAGCAAATTGTTTAATTTTGAAACTATTAATAACTCAAAATTGTAGTCATTATGCAACAACTCGATTGGAGTAACCTACCTTTTGGTTACATGAAAACTAACTATAATGTTCGTTGTACTTACAAAAATGGTAAGTGGGGCGAACTAGAGGCTTCAGATTCAGAATATATCCCATTGCACATTTCTGCAACTGCTCTTCACTATGGACAGCAAGCGTTTGAAGGAATGAAAGCATACAAAGGAAAAGATGGCAAGGTTAGGCTTTTCCGTTGGGAAGAGAATGCAAAACGCTTCCAAAACTCTGCAGAAGGTATTTTTATGGCTCAGGTGCCAAAAGAACTTTTCCTTCAGGCTGTTGTAAAAGCAGTGAAAATGAACTCTGATTTTATTCCTCCTCACGGAACAGGCGCTTCACTTTACATTAGGCCTTTGCTTTTTGGTTCAAGTGCTGAGATGGGAGTTAAAGCAGCAAGAGAGTATACTTTTATTGTTTTCGTTATGCCTGTTGGTCCTTATTTTAAAGAAGGATTCAACCCCACAAAAATTGCAATTGTTCGCGATAGCGACCGTGCTGCGCCACTTGGAACAGGAACACTTAAGGTTGGAGGTAACTATGCTGCCAGCTTACGTGGTACTGTTAAAGTTCAAAAAGCTGGCTACAGCTCTCCAATGTATCTTGACTGTGTAGAAAGAAAATATATTGATGAGATAGGTGCGGCTAACTTCTTTGGTATTAAGAACAATACCTATATTACACCAAAATCACCCTCAATACTTGGATCTATTACCAACAAGAGTATTATTACGCTTGCCGAAGACTTAGGTATAAAAACTGAGCGTCGTCCAATTCCCGTAGAGGAGTTGAGTACTTTTGAAGAGGTTGGTGCCTGTGGAACTGCAGCAGTAATTGCTCCAATTGGTGAAGTAAATGACCTTGATACAGGAAAAGTTTACAAGTTTTGTCCCGATGGTAAGGCAGGTCCCATATCTAAAAAACTTTACGAAACCCTTGTGGGCATTCAGTATGGCGATTTAGAGGACAAGCATGGTTGGGTAACCATTATCGATTAGTAATTGTCCAGTTTACTGGTTTTAGAATAAGAAGAAGAGCCATTTCGTTATCGAAATGGCTCTTCTCTATTTATTATGGGTTTGGAATACTACCAAAGGGCCAGGCTCAAAAATTAGCTCAAACCAGCTGCCTAAACTTTGGTTAAGGGTACCCATCCAAGGGGAGGGGAGGGCTGCGTTAGTTATTGGATATTTGAGGTTTTGGGTAGTTATTAGTGTGCTGTTATTAAATGAAAAAATGGATACCTGCTGGTTGGCAAAGCTATCTAATTTCTGACTAGCAAGAAGCGGTGTAAATACACCAAAATCGGTTACCATTTTTACATTCATCCCCATTTTGCAATACTTTGGAAGTAAGCCTATGTTCCCTATGGTATGGTCGTCGCGTTTGCCAGTACCTGCCAAAATAGTAATCTCATAAAACCCTTTGCTTTTGCACCACTGCACCGATTTGGTAAGGTCATTCGATTCTTGATCGGGGTTGTAGTGTATCTTGTCGGAATATTTCACTCTGTACTTTTCTGGAAGCGAATCTAAATCGCCAACAATGGCAAAAGGTTCTTTGTTCAGCGAGTCAATATGTTCAACCGACCCATCGCAGCAAACTATGCGCGAGGCGCTGTTTAGTATTGCCAGCGGAATGCTATGTGTGGGAAACCTACCGTTTGCTAGTATTACAGTCGACATAAATTTTTATGGTAATATGTTGTTCCGTTAATTAGTGTGCAATGTAGGTATTTTTAAACTTTTTTGAGAAACCTTTTAGTTTTGCTATTGGCTACTTGCTATTGGTTTTTATTTAATATTTTGGTGCTCTGCACCTTGAATTTTGCATCAATATTTGGAGTCAACAAATATTTTGGTGCTCCTCTCCTAAGCGATTGGTCTTTAACCCATAACTCAAAATCCGTAACCCGCAACCCGCAACCCGTAACCCGTAACCCGTAACCCGTAACCCGCAACTTTCTCAACCTCAACCTCAACCTCAACCTAATCTATTTCTCCCTCTCTCGTGCCTTCAACATACTCTTTTTCCATTGCAAGTATCCCACAAAGCTCATAGCCAGATTAAAAAGGAACAGTACCGATGTTGGGTAAAGCCCCTTGTATATATATAGAATTAGCGAAACTAGGTTGGCAATTACCCATAACCACCACATTTCTAGAATTTTTTTTGCAAGCATCCAGGTTGCCGTTATGCTCAATGCTGTGGTAAACGCATCGCCAATTGGAACTGGCGAATCGGTAAAATTCTTAAGTACAAAAACTAGTATGGCAAATATGATTGTGGTAAGTAGGGCTAACTGCACTGCTAGTTTAGGTTTGATATGTGTAACCGATAGTGAATTACTGCTCTCTTTATTGCCACCGTAATGCCAGTGCCACCACCCATAAAGACTAACACCTAGGTAGTATAACTGTAAACTCATATCGGCATAAAACTTGGTTGTAAAAAAAATGTACACGTAAAATGCCGAGGTAACAAAGCCAAACGGCCACAGCCAAATTTTTTGCTTTATCTCAAGAAACAGGTAAATGATTCCTGTTACAGCTCCAATTACTTCAATATAGTGGCTTTGTAACCAGCTTAGCATCTCTTTTTTTTTATCGTTTTAAAAGGCAGAAGACTGTTGTGCTTTTACGCTCAAGCAGTCTTCTGGAAGTAGTTTTTCGCAAAGCTAAAACTCAATGGCCATCATACCCATAAAATTTATTCCTGCTTGGGGAAAAAAACCATCGTCTCGTGTTTCGGGGCTTCCATCGTTAAACTCAGCACGCCATACCCAACCATTGGCAATGTAATTTGAGTTGAAAATGTTATTTACAAATAGTTGAAAGTTTATGCCTTTTGTTCCCCTCATCTTCAGTTTATAACCAATTTTAAGGTTGTTCACAAAGTATGCGTCGAGCATACGTGTTTGGTTGTTTGTATTGTCAATATACTGTGAACCTACATATTTAGAAATAAATGCAAGGTCTAGGTTCTCAATTGGATTAACCCTAATTTGGCTCGATACAACAATAGGGGGCGAGAATGATATATCGGTGTTGCCAAGCTCATACCTATTTTGTCCAACGTAATTCCAGTCGGTATCATACAGTTCAACGTACTCAGTAAAGTTAACTATTTTATTTTCACTTAGCGTAACGTTGGCATCCCACCTTAGCCAGCTTGTTAAAATTAGACCCGACGAAATTTCCACTCCCATTCGGTAGCTGTTTTCAACATTGGCCATTAGTGGGTATCCGCTATCGCTAAGTTTTCCGGTTAATACTAGCTGGTCTTTATAATCCATATAGTAGATGTTGGCGCCTAGTGCAAAGGATTGAGTTTTTAGGTTATATCCTAACTCGTAATCGATAAGTTTCTCGCGTTTCGGAGTATTGTTTGCCCCAAACTTCATTGCATCCTTAATATCGGCCCTACTGGGCTCGCGATGGGCAACAGCAACCGAGAAGAATGCCTCTTGACTATGACTTAACTTGTAAAAGACTCCACCTTTAGGGTTAAAGAATTCCCAATCGTGTTCTTGTGTAAGCGGCTGCAAATCATCATCAGAGCCAGCCATTTTATAGTTTATCGTCCTAAATTGTAGGTCCCCAAAAAGCGAAAGGTTATCTACTAACTCGTAGGTCGATTTCACAAAGAAGTTAAAGTCTTGCTTATCGCCAGTATTACGGTACCATTCGTAATTGTTCGGAATACTAATATTCGTGCTTGTCCACAGCACATTTCCAAAGTGACTATTTTTATACTGATTCCAACCACCCCCGAGGGTTGTATTTAAAGCACTCTTATTGTAATTTAGAGAGAATGTTGTACCATAAAAATCGTTATCGAGGCATTTTTCCCTAATCATATCAACCTTCTTAATGGTTTCGCCATCTACTACAAATGGTGCAATCCCATACTCAACAAGCTTGCGCCCTCGCTTATACTGCTCGTAATTTCCATCGCCTGTAATCCAAAACCCCGTAACATTTAGCGATAAGTTTTCAATTAATTGACGACTGTAAATAAGATGGTAGTGGTTTTGTGTATAATTATCCGATTCGTTGGAGTAGAATTGGGCTATCCCGTTTTCATCATCGCCCATATATCCTGCCGGATTGTATCGCCTATTATTTTCAAGCATATTGCTGGGTGTGCCCTCCCAAGTTATGCCCGTGTGCTGTATACCGTGAATAAGGTTTAGGCGAAGTAAACTTTTTTCTGTGTGCAAAGCACCCGTAAGGAACAGTGATTGGTGGTTGGACCAGCCCCTATCGATATACCCATCGGATTTTATTTTTGAGTAGCGTGTTTCGAAGCTGAAAAGGTTTTTTATTAGGCCTGTTCCTGCTTTTACCGATGTTTTAATGGTGTTGAATGAACCCGCCATAACTTCGCCAGAGGCGAATGGTTCAGGGTTTAATGTAGATGTTTGAAAGTTGACGGTTGCCCCAAATGCACCTGCACCCTGACTAGATGTTCCAACACCACGCTGTACCTGAATATTGTCAACGGAGTTGGCAAAATCGGGCATATTAACCCAGAAAACAGCTTGCGACTCGGGGTCGTTTAGGGGTATTCCATTTACCGTTACGTTAATTCGGCTAATATCTGTTCCGCGAATGCGGAACGAGGAGTTTCCAACGCCCGTTCCTCCTTCAGAAACCGCCACCACAGATGGTGTCATCTCAAGTAAGTACGGGATATCAAAACCCGATTTTTGCTTCTGAAGCTCTTCGGCATTAATATTTGTTTGCGCAATGGGCATACGACTGCTTGCGCGGGTTGAACTAACAACTACCGCTTCGCTCATTATGGCCTCGGGAGTTAGCGAAAAGTTTACCTGTGTATCGTTATCTACTGTTACTGTTTTAGTTACATTTCCGTAACCCATAAACGATGCAGTTAAAACATAGCTGCCTGTTTTGCGCAGTCCTAAACGGTATGAGCCGTCAATTTGAGCAGATGTGCCAAGCAGTGTGTTTTGAATGGACACAACCGCTCCAGCCAGCGGTTCGCCGTGCTCATCGAGCACTTTTCCGGTAATCTTAAAACTTGCTTCACCCTCATAGGGTGTTGCCGACGACAAAAGTGTTAACATTACGGTTAACGCTAACAATGCAATTTTTTTCATTTTGAAAAATCCTTTTATTGGTTAATAAAACGGCTTGGCATTAGGCAGTACGAAAAGGATTGTACACTCCATTTGCGTATTGTTAATGTCAAAAACCAGTAAAAGGGGTATAATACGATAAGGTTGAACTACGAGAACTCTTTTTTCCTTCGCCGGTACTAACCGAATCAGGTTCAGAGGGTTTGATCTCAGCCCGTTGTATTAAGGCACCCCTAAAAGTTTGTAACGCTGCAAAGGTAAGGTTAATTAGTTTGAATTTGCAAGTATGAGTGTTTCTTTTGTCGAATTTAAACTGTTTCTTCTTTTGGAAAGTTGGTTTTACTGAAGAAATGGTAGCTAATACCCGCTAGTGCCACAAAAACTACACCCGCAATGGTAAGTGCCCCCATAAGGGTAAATTTATCGGTGTACCATCCATAGAAAGGTGCCCAAACGGCAAAAATTATTCGTATCACAAAATTACGAACCGATAGAATTGTGGCTCTCACTTCTGATTCAGTAATACGGTTTATATAATCTTTTAAAACGGGCGTAGCCACACCGCGGGCAATGTAAAAGATGAAGAGGAATGCAAGTCCCCATAAGTTTTCGAAAAACGCCGCACCAAAAAAGCCAATAGCCAACGCAATGGTAAAACCTGCAACGGTTATATTCATTCCTAAAAACCGTTCGAGTTTATAGGCAAAAAGGGCGGCTATTCCAACCGAAAGGTTTAATGCAGTCCAAAGTATGCCAATGACCGAAACCGAAACATTGGCACGAATAAGCCACGGTTGAACAAACCACGCCATAGTTAGCGTTGATGCGCCAACGAATGAGGAGTAAATAATGTTCCAGCGTAGCTGTTTATTATCAATTAGAGCATACCTAACTACGCCAAGTATTTTAGAGAACGTCATTTTTATGGTATCGCCGTAAACTTTGGGTTCGGCTAGGGTTATGGCGGCTGGCACACCTAAAAAGGCAATTGCGGTTTGGGCGTAATAGGGGTAACGTAGGCTAACCGCAGCGAGCAAACCACCGGCTATGCCCGCCAGCGCTTCGGCAAAGTTGCCAACGGAAATCATCCGCCCCTCGTGTTTCATATAGTCGTTTTGACTGTTATGCTGAAGTAGCGTATCGTAAAGCATAGCCGAGTCGGCTCCCGAGATTAGGCTTTGTCCCATACCCAACACCACTTCGGCAATAAGGAAACCCCAGAAACCAAACGAGAAGGAGTATACAAAGTATCCTAAAAAGCCTAAAACAGAACCAATTATCAGCGTGTTTTTTCGTCCAAGCGCATCGGCAAAATATCCTGAGGGAATTTCGAGTACAACAATGGCCACCGAGTATATTGCCTGAAGCGTAAAAACCTCCTGCATACCAAGCCCGTTTTCCTGATAAAAGAGCACCACAATGGGCATTATCAGCATAAACCACTTGGCAGTTTTTATAATGTACAGCCTAACTATATTATGATGGGGACTTTTCGACATTGTGCCGCAAAGATAAGGGTTTTGGAGGTTCTACAAACTGCAAAGTGAAAAATATGGTATTGAAAAATTCATCGACGATTTGAAAATGATTTACTAAAACTGTGAACAGGCGCAAACTATTTTTTTGTTTTTGAAATCAATGCATTTTAAAATTTGTTTTGCTTCTAACTACAATCTGTTTCTAAGCAATAGGTATTGGATTTTCGTTGAAAACAGTGGGTCTATAATGAAGAATGACCAAAAATCAACAGTATTTCTTAATCGTATTACCAGCAAAAACAGTGATATTATAAATTAACACCTTTTTGAACCCTTAATTCATTAACTTTGTGCTATATACTAACCAAAACTTTAGACGATATGAAAATTAAGCAGTTCGTTTCTTTAATTTCAGTTGCCGTAGTTCTGTTTACCTCCTGTGGCCAAAGGCAAGAAAAGAAAGAGGTAAAAGAAGAAAAACTAAATGCCGAGATGGAGTTTTTTAACCGATTTAAAAGCCTTGAGGGTAAAAGTTTTTCAGGTAAAGTGGTGTTTGTTGGTGAAGGCGTAAGCAGTTGGGCAGACCTTGAGCTGGTAATGACTGTTCGTGAGTGCCACGATACTATAGTGTATATTCCATTTAGGGTTGGCGATAACACTTCGCGTACATGGATGGTAATTATGGAAAACGGTGAAAAGTTACGCTTTCGACACGATCATAGGCATGCCGATGGAACTCCCGAGGACCTAACCATGTATGGTGGTTATGCACTTGAAGGCGGAACACCCTTTAAGCAAATTTTCCCAGCCGATGAGTTTACGTGTAATATGCTTGAAAGAATTTGTGATAATGAATGGTCGGTAGAGTTCTCCGAGGATTTATCAACTTATAGCTATTCGCTCAAAAAAGAAGGAAACCTAGTAATTCAGGTTGATTTTGATTTGACAAACCCACTGTAAAACATAAATAGTATTTAAAACGAAAATCCCGTTCAACAACTAAACTGTTGAACGGGTTTTTAATTTATTCTTTATAAGTTACGAACCTCTTATTGATTCGGTTGTAAAAATTTATCCCCAGTTTCTTTAATCAGGCTCTCTTTCCAGCTGTCAGGGTAATCTAGGTTTTTTGGATTCTCAGGAAATCCCCATTGGTTTCTCAAGAATTTTCCGTTCTCTTCTTGCTTAATGTTTCCATCAAGATATTTTACCAAAAGGAAGTTTCCTAATTCACGCCATTCGGTAACCAGTTGGTTTGCAGTATTATGCGAGAAGTCAGTTAGGAAATTTGCAGCCAAATCAGGATTTGTTTTGTAAAGCACCATAGCGGCAGCATCAATAGCTGGCGTCATTGCTTCGTACCTATCACGAAGTTCGTTCTGTTTTTTCCTGATATCAACAATTGTTCGGTCGTAAAAAAGGTATGCAAAATGCGATACACGTTGAAACGTCCAGAATGCTGATGTTTCAGAGTAGGTTAGTAGGTCGCCGTTTTCTTCTGAATGTGAGAAGGGTACGTGGGTCATTCCGGCATAAAAAGGAACATGAACGGTGAAGTTAGCATCGTCGAGCCCGTACCAAAATATGCCGCCAACGGGATTGGGTAGCCAGCTTCGCATTTGTGCAACCCATGAGAAAGCCGTTTGCTGGGTTGCAGTTGTGCGCTCATGAAAATAGTTTTTGCCATTATATTTCCAGGTCATTGGGCGCCAGCGGTAGGGTAAACCATGAGGACCTGCACCAAGATCTTTGCTCATATCTAGCACGGTTCCTTCTAAATGGTCGGCTTTAAACTCCATTAGGTCTCGTGGGGTAAGCTTCCTATTGGGTTTTACCCAAAGAGGCATGCGTGGACTTTTTGTTACGCCTGTTGCGTAGTCCCAATACTGCTGCATACCATTGTTTACATGGTTAAACATAGCCCAAACTCTTAGCTCACAAAAACGTGCAGCGCCAAAGTCAAGCGGGGCATATGTGTCAGAAAAACTAAAGTCTGAACCATCGCCTTCGTAAAACCCTTTGGCTTTCGCAAAATCAACCACATCGTGAGAGTAAACTACCTCGATGCTTGGGTCAAAAATTTTATCAATATTTTTTGAGCTAATAGACTTAACACCATCCTCTTTAGGGAAAGTTGTAATGCGGGCGTGGTTGGCGTGCGCGCTAACATAACCATCGGGTACGCGCATGGCTACCCAAACTGCACCCTTATTGGCGTTGTATATTTTCTTTGTTTTGCGGTCGGTTTTCATATCCATACCCTTGCCAATAAGTTCAAGTATCCATACCTCGTTGGGGTCGGCAATGGAGTACGATTGGCCAGAACTGTAGTAGCCAAACTCTTCAACAAGCTCAACCATAACCTTAATGGCTTCGCGGGCAGTTTTTCCTCGCTGGAGTCCAAGGAACATAATGCTTCCCCAATCAATTACGCCCGTAGTGTCGGATAATTCTCTTCCTCCGTAAGTGCTCTCGCCAATGGCCACCTGATGCTCATTCATAAAGCCAATTACCTGATATGTTTCGGCAGGGTAGGGTATTTGACCCAGGGGTTTGTGCGAACTTCTGTCGTAGATGGTTTGCATTGATCCTGCGGGCCACTTGGCTCTTTGGAAATAGTATAATTGTCCGTAACGAACGTGCGAGTCGCCGGCATAAGATATTAGGTTCGACCCATCAGACGAAGCTCCTTTTGTAACAAGGTAGCTTGTGCAGGCTCTTGTTTCGGTGTAAATTACCGAGATTAATGTAAGTGCTAAAATAGCTAGTTTTCTCATATCTGTTTATTTTGTGATTTTCGTTTTATAAAAAGCAAATATATAATTGTTAACATAAACCTTTGCAAACAAATGTCAGTAAGATGCGCTGATTTATGCTAGCTTGTTTTTTTTGAATCTAAAAGTTTCTGAAGCGATAGCATCTCATCACGGTGTTCGGCAGCTTCAATAAAATCGAGTTTTTTAGCAGCCGCTTCCATCGATTTCTTAGCTGCTACTATGGCTTTTTGAAGCGCATCAACTCCCATCAGTTGTACAATAGGATCCGCGGCAATATCGGGCTTCTGAGGCTCAACATAGTAAGGTTTTGCACTGCTCATTTTACCTACCCCTATGCCTAGTATCGATTTCTGTGCTTTTATAATTTGTTGAGGTGTAATGCCATTATCCTCGTTGTACTTCAGCTGTTTTTCGCGTCGCCTGTTCGTTTGGTCAATGGTTATTTGCATTGAGTTGGTCATTTTGTCGGCGTACATTATTACCTTCCCGTTTATGTTTCGAGCAGCACGACCAGCAGTTTGTGTAAGCGATCTGGCCGAACGTAGGAAGCCCTCCTTATCGGCATCTATAATGGCAACTAACGAAACTTCGGGTAGGTCGAGCCCCTCGCGCAGTAAGTTTACACCAACCAAAACATCAAAAACTCCGTTACGCAGATCTTCCATAATTATTACGCGATCAAGGGTTTCAACGTCTGAGTGAATGTATCGGCAGCGGATATCAAGTTTTACAAGATATTTAACCAGCTCCTCGGCCATTCTTTTGGTGAGGGTTGTAACCAAAACCCGCTCGCTAATTGCCGCACGACTATTTATTTCGCCCACCAGGTCGTCAACCTGATCTAGGCTAGGACGAACTTCTATTACCGGATCAAGTAGCCCTGTTGGCCTAATAACCTGCTCAACAACAACTCCTCCCGATTTTTCTAACTCGTAATCGGCAGGTGTAGCGCTCACGTAAACCGTTTGTCCAACAAGTTCTTCAAACTCTTCAAATTTAAGAGGTCTATTGTCAATGGCAGCAGGTAAACGAAATCCGAAATCCACAAGGTTTATTTTTCTCGACCTATCGCCTCCATACATAGCCCGAACTTGCGGAAGGGTAACGTGGCTTTCGTCAACTATGGTAATAAAATCTTTCGGGAAGTAGTCGAGAAGACAAAAGGGGCGGGTTCCCGGATTACGGCCATCGAAATAGCGTGAGTAATTTTCAATTCCCGAGCAGTAGCCCAACTCTTTTATCATCTCTAAATCGTACTCAACGCGTTGCTTTATGCGCCTAGCCTCCTGTGGTTTGCCAATTTCATTAAAATACTCAATTTGCTTACCTAAATCAATTTGTATGCTGGCAATAGCCTCGTTAATTCGCTCGCGTGTGGTAACAAAAATGTTGGCAGGGTATATAATCGCCTCGTCAAGTTCTTCGATCAGCGCACCAGAAATAGGGTCGAATTTTTCGATACTTTCAATATCATCTCCCCAAAAGATTATACGATAGGCAAAATCGCCATAGGCAGCATAAATGTCAACCGTATCGCCCTTTACGCGAAATGTACCATTGGTAAACTCAATCTCATTTCGCGAGTATAAACTATCAACCAGCCTTCTTAAAAATGCATTTCGGCTATAAGTTTGGTTTCGCTTAATGCTTACGGTATTGCTATGGAAGTCGTCGGGGTTTCCGATGCCGTATATGCACGATACCGATGAAACTACAATTATATCTTTTCTGCCCGATAGAAGTGACGATGTTGTTCTTAACCTAAGTTTTTCGAGTTCAGAGTTAATAGCTAAATCTTTTTCAATATAGGTGTCGGTAACTGGAAGGTACGCTTCGGGTTGGTAATAATCGTAGTACGAAACGAAATACTCAACAGCATTATTTGGAAAAAACGATTTGAATTCGCCATAAAGCTGCGCCGCCAAGGTTTTGTTATGGCTAAGTATTAAAGCTGGCCTATTTACCTGGGCGAGCATATTTGCTATTGTAAATGTTTTCCCTGAACCAGTAACGCCCAGTAAAGTCTGAAAACGGTCGTCTCTTTTAATGCCCTCTACAAGCTGCGCTATGGCCTCGGGCTGATCGCCTGAGGGTTTAAAATCTGATGTAAGACCATAATCCATACTAAAAAGGGAATATTTTGAGAAATAAAATTTCTCAAAAATACGTATTTTTAGGCAAAGGTCAAGGCCGAGAAAAAGAACAGTAAGGTATAAGGTGACGTTCAGAGGAAATTTAAGTACTAGCTGTTATAAGCTAATTGTTGTAAATATGCATTTTCAGCAATTCTTGTGTTGCATCCTCCTTCATATAGTAGTCAATGGTATCTAAAAGCACTTTGGTTGATATTGGCTTGGGAATATATGCATTACATCCTGCATCAAGGCAGCGCTCCATATCACCTGCAACAGCACAAGCTGTTTGGGCAATAATTGGAATTTTAGGATTTATTTTTTTTATTAGCTTGGTTGCTTCCAAGCCGCTAATACCCTTTAACTTAATGTCCATTAGCACGATATCTACTGGGTTTCCTTGTAGAACAAAATCTACTGCCTTTTCACCATTATCGACAACAAAAATGCTAATGCCTGTTTTACCCAGTATTGCTTCCAAAAGCATAAGGCTGGATGTGTCGTCTTCAACAATTAGCGCAACTTTGTTGGGCCAAACATAATCAGTAGTTATCACTATTAGACTTTGTTAGGTTTTGTTAATTATTGGCAAGTTAGAACTTAAATTTCTTTTAATAAAATTTTTAGTATCAAAAGTTGTAATAAGTAGACCGATAATTGCTTTTTTATGCAGTTTTAAATGGGTTCAAATCCTTGTGAGAAGTTAAAACAGTTTGTGTATCTATAGTTTTATAGACACTTAGTATTATATGAAGTTATGTTGAAACCTGCATACTCTGTTAGATAACGGTTTTTTATCATAAGCAAACCGTTGTTTATCGATAGCGGATTTTACTCACTGTGGATTGTTTTACATTTCGCCACATAATTTTCTAACCTAAAATAAGTAAGATGAAGAAATTGTTACTCAGTATTAGTTTTGGTTTGTGTTTCGTTGTTTTTGCAATGAATGCAAGTAGCCAGAATTGGCAAAGATTGAATGATTCTAAATCCTCAATCGAAACCAAGGTGGGTATGCTTACCCCCGAGGGTAGTGAAATTAGCATTGAATTTGAGTTTAATGCTTATGCCCTAAAATCTGTACAAACTGGTAAAGGGAATGCCAGCTTACTGCAAATCCCGGATTGTTTTCAATCACAATTAAAAGGAGAACCCAGTTTGCCTCTTTTTACGAGGTCGGTGGTTGTTCCTAATAATGTTGATTTAAAAGTAAACATTGCCAAGAGCAAGTATGTTGAGTTTGAAGGAATTGACATTGTTCCTTCGAAAGGAGTTATCTCACGCGATAAGAATCCGGATGATATTCCTTATGAGTACGGTTCGGTTTACTCAGTAAATGAGTTTTACCCAGCAAATATTGCACAAACAAGCGAACCATACATTATTCGTAATGTTAGAGGACAGGATGTTACCGTTTATCCAGTTCAGTATAATCCTGTTACCAAAAAGGTTCGAGTGTACACAAGTATGGTTGTTGAATTGGTTGAATCTGGAAAAAAAGCGGCAAATGTTTTAAGCCAGAATGCTGTTATCGGAAACGATAATGTTTTTGAGAGCGTTTTATCTAACCATTTTATGAACTACAAAGGAGCTTCTTCAAACTCAAAACTTAGTGAGAGTGGTAAGAAAATGCTAATTGTTTGTTATAGCAGTTTCATATCGGCCATGGAAGAATTTAAAAGTTGGAAAGAATCTATAGGTTATACCGTTGATTTGGTAAACTACTCAAGTATTGGCAGCGCTTCAGCACTAAAAACTTATGTGCAGAACGCTTATAATACTAAAGGGATAAGCTACCTGCTGTTGGTGGGCGACCATGCTCAGGTTCCTGCTTCTAGCACTTCGGCTGGTTATTCAGACAATAATTACGGCTATACAGCAGGAAACGATCATTACCTTGATCTTTTTGTAGGTCGTTTCTCTGCTGAAAATACCACCCAACTGCAAACGCAGATTGACAGAACAATATACTACGAAAGGAATATTAGTTCCAGCGAAACATGGTTCAAAAAAGGTGTTGGTATTGCCTCAAACGAAGGTGGAAGTGGTGGCGATAATGGAGAGACCGATGAAGTTCATATGAATAATATTGAGAAAATCCTTAAGCCTTATGGATATAGCATTGATAGGGTTTATCAGAACGGAGGAAGTGCTTCGCAGTTATCCTCATTGCTTAATAGTGGCAGGGGTATAATAAATTATGTTGGTCATGGTAGTAATACTTCATGGGCTTCAATGACTTACTCGCAGAGTAATGTTAACTCGTTAACCAATGAGAATAAGTTACCGTTCGTTATTTCGGTTGCTTGTGTAAATGGGAATTTTACCGGAACCACGTGCTTCGCTGAAACTTGGTTGCGGGCAACCAATAATGGTAAACCAACGGGCGCCATCGCTTTTTGTGGTTCAACTATAAATCAGTCATGGGCTTCGCCAATGTGCGCTCAGGATAAGATGAACGCTTTGCTTGTTTCCAATAGCTATATTACCTACGGTGGTATGTTTGTTAATGGAATGTACCAGATGATTAGTGTGTATGGTACAGATGGCGCAAATATGGCCGATACTTGGGTTCTGTTTGGCGATCCATCCGTTCAAATGAGAACGCCTAGTCATCCAAACGGACCCTCATCACAGGTTAATAATCCTCCTATAGCTAACTTTACGGCTTCGTCCCAAACCATTACCCAAGGAAATATCGTTACTTTTACTAGTACCTCTACAAATAACCCTACTAGTTACTCATGGGTGTTCGAGGGGGGAACTCCTTCAACTAGCACCTCATCAAATCCTACTGTAACCTATAATAGTATTGGTAATTTTGATGTTAAGTTAACCGTTTCAAATGCAAGTGGAAGTAACTCTGAAACAAAGGCTAATTTCATTACGGTAACCGAATACGTGGCCGATTATTGTACAAGTGCAGGAAGTAACTATAGCTATGAGTGGATCGCAGGCGTTAAAGTTGGTACCTTTACGAACACCTCTTCATCGGCTGGATACACAAACTTCACTAGTAAAACTATTTCAGTGAGTGCGGGCTCTGATTATGCCATAACGCTTACCCCCGGTCATGCCAGCTCAGCCTACGCTGAATATTGGAAGGTTTGGATTGATTTAAATGGAGATGCTGATTTTGATGACCCAGGCGAACTGGTCTTTGATGCTGGTGCAGCTAGCAAAACAGCTGTTAACGGAACGATTACCATACCAGCGGGCACCGCACCCAAAACAACCCGTATGAGGGTTAGTATGAAGTACAACGGAGCACAAACTGCTTGCGAAACTTTTGGCTACGGCGAGGTAGAAGATTATACCGTAGTTATCGCTGGTAGTACTAGTGATACTCAAGCCCCAACCACCCCAACAGGTCTTACCGCATCAAGCATAACTTCTTCATCGGCTCAGCTTAGTTGGAATGCTTCAACCGATAACGTGGGCGTTACTGGTTACGATGTATATATGGGCGGCACACTCCTGGGTACTGTTGCAACGAATTCGGCTAATGTTACTGGCCTAAATGCAAGTACTACCTACTCATTTTACGTAAAAGCCAAGGATGCAGCAGGAAACACATCAGGGGCTAGCTACACCTATAGCCTTACCACAACTGGTGGCACGCTAACCTACTGTACTTCAAAAGGTGCAACATCGTACGAGTGGATTGACCTGGTTGAGCTTAACCAGATTAGTAATACTACCTCTGCTAACGGTGGGTACGGAAATTTTACCAACCTTACAGCCACAGTAGCTCGTGGCGCATCACAAACCATATTCTTTAGTGCTGGGTTTAAGGGAAGTAGCTACACTGAGTATTGGCACGTATGGATTGATTGGAACCAGAACGGAATTTTTGATGCAAACGAGCGTATGGTTTATGGATCTTCATCCAGTGCAGCCAGATTGTCTTCTTCATTTACCGTACCCTCAAACGCATTGCTAGGCACAACCCGTATGCGAGTTACAATGAAGTACAACGCTGCTGCCACTGCTTGCGAAACGTTCGGTTACGGTGAGGTTGAGGATTATACCATTAACGTTGTTGAGACTTCTACTTACGCACGTAATGATAAGCAAAGTGAAATTCTTGATTTCGAAGAGCCTACCAGCGTAACTCTATACCCTGTTCCTGCTAGTAATTTCATTACTGTTAGTGCTAGCAATGGTGTATTACTTGGTAATATTTCAATATACAGCGTAACGGGTTCGTTGGTTAAAGTAATTAGCTCGGAACATAATTCGCAAAGAATAGATATTTCAGATATCCCTTCCGGAGTTTACATTATTTCGGTTGAAAATGAGAGGGAGAAATTTATTGAAAAGTTCATTAAGAAATAAATATTCAGGCAGTTAATAAGAAGAGAGGGGGGTGTACGTTACACCCCCCTCTTTGTCTTTGTTTTTATCTTTAGTTTTGTTTAAAAAACAGAGATACCCGTAAGCGTAGTAAATTTTTCTAAGGCACAAACGCCTGCAATCGAATTTCCGAGATTGTTAAGAGGAGGTGACCACACACATATACTTAGCACATTAGGAATAACAGCCACTATACCGCCTCCAACGCCGCTTTTGGCAGGTACACCTACTCTGTACGCAAAGTCGCCCGATTCGTTGTATAAGCCAGATGTAATCATTAGTGAATTAATCCTTTTTGCTTCATTTAAGGAGACTATTCGCTCTTTTGTAGAGGGAATTATACCTTGGTTTGATAGGGGAAGGAAGGATTTTGCTAGGCAGTATGTGTCCATTTCTAGTGAGCACATTAGAAAGTATAGGTCAAGAACATCCTGAACGGGGTTGACGATATTTTTATAACTTTTCATAAAGTAGGCAAGAGCCGCATTCCTGTTTCCTGTTTCCTTTTCAGAGCGAGCAACTTCTTCATTAAAACTTATTGAGGTTTCATTGGCTGCCTTTTTGGCGAAGTTTAATAATTCGAGCGGGGGATTTTTATAATGAGATATAAGAATATCGGCCAGTACAATTGCGCCTGCATTTATAAAAGGATTACGGGGTATTCCATTCTCAAATTCTAGCTGAACTAGCGAGTTAAAAGCATTACCAGAGGGCTCTTTGCCAACTCGCTTCCACATTTCGCTACCTAAAGCCTTGTATGCTAGGGTAAAACCAAAGACTTTTGCTATGCTTTGTATTGAAAATGGGATACTATAATCGCCAATTGAAAAGTGCGTGCCGTCAATCTTGTGTATGCTAATGGCCAAATAGTCAGGTGATACAGTTTCTAATGCAGGTATATATTTGGCAACCTGACCTTGAGAAGCCAGTGGCTTTACCTCGTGGTAAATATCTGTAATAATTGCTTGTATATCCATTTTAGTCTAATTTCAGATTACAAATTTACTATAGAATCCTATTGTTGCAATAGGCAATGTGTTAATATAGATAAAGTTTTGTGATTGGTTTACAAATATATTTATTCTGTTGAAGTTTCGTTTTTGTATTCATTGCACTTTTCTACTAGCCAGGGTATTTCCCTGTTTTAGTTTATGCCTTTTTATTTCCTTCTTTTGCGCCAGACCAATATAATAGCTAATTTTGAGTTCAACTAGTGTAACATTGCGCTAAACTCCTAAATATTTGGCTATGATACTAATATTGTCCCCCTCAAAAACTCTTGCAAAAATAGAAATTCAACCAAGAATAGATCCAACACAACCCGACTTTTTGAACAAATCGGAGATTTTAATAAACCGACTAAGAGAGTTAAACGTGAATGATTTAAAAGGGTTGATGGGCATAAGCCAGTCGTTAGCCACTCTTAATTTTGAGCGTTTTTTGAAATGGCAAACACCATTTACTAAGCAGAATAGCTATCCTGCTTTGCTCAGCTTTAAGGGCGATGTGTATGCGGGTATCGATGTGGTAGATTTTAGTGCCGACGATTTTTTATTCGCTCAACAGAATTTACGAATTTTGTCAGGCCTATACGGGGTGCTTCGTCCGCTCGATTTGATGCAACCCTACAGGCTCGAAATGGGAACCAAAGTGGATGTTGAGAGCAGTAACAACTTGTACGATTTTTGGCGCGATACGATTACCCGCTATTTCGAGGGGCTAATTAAGTTGGATAAAGAGAATACGTTGGTTAACCTCGCCTCCAATGAGTATTCAAAAGCAATAAATTTTAATAAAATAGGCGGTACAATAGTTACCCCAGTTTTTAAAGAGCAAAAAGGGGATAGTTTAAAAACCATTGCAATTTATGCCAAGCGTGCGCGGGGTTTAATGACTCGCTTTGTTATTAAAAATAAGCTTGAGCAGGCCGAACACCTAAAAGCATTCACTGACGAAGGGTACGTGTATGCACCTGATTATAGTAAAGGGAATAACTGGGTTTTTATACGCTAGCTAATGTAGCGCGTAAAACCAGTGGTTTTATGAAACCTATTTGGCCTTACTTGCCCTAAGTTTTATAAATATTTCGCGACACGCCCAAGCGTCAATAGCAGCATATTGCTCTTGCGCCTCGGTGTAAGTGGGGGCGTCCCAGTTCGAAAGTTGTTGCGATTTTGACACCTTCAACCCTAGCACTATAGCGGCCATTTTACGCACGCTTAAGCACTCAATTCCGTAATCGGAAACAATATTTTGAAGGTCAATAAAACCTGCTGGGGTAAATTTAGCCGCCTTTTGTAACCCGCGATTATCATCGCGAATTGCTGCTCCAATTTTCAGTATGTTTGGGTTCTCTAAAACTTTAATAAGCTCGTTGGGTATCCCAACTTCCTTTATTTTTATTAGTAGCGCAATTTCGTGAGTAGCAAGTTGCAAAAGGGCTATGCCGTTTACCTGCCCTTTTTTAAAGGTGGGCTTGGTTTCGGTATCAAATCCAATAATTTTTTCTCGTGCTAGCGTGGGCAGGTGTTCTATAAGTTCTTCTTGAGAAGTTATAACAATAATTTTTCCGTTGTAAACTGCTTTTGGTAACTCGTTAACCTCTTCTTTTGTAATGTCGTTTCTAAAAATCATATCTATTCATTATCCATTTCGTCCTGACGACGAGTAATAAACCAGTCGCTGGTATCAATATTATCATTCTGTTCGGTTTCTTTCGGCTCATCTGCAATTAGCTCCGAGTTGCTATACGCGAGCTGGTGAATGGCTCTTATGCAATTAGCCAATCGAATTCCCCAAAACTCCCCAAAGTTAAGTTTACATTCCCACAGGGCATCGTTTATTTCTTCTGCCTGCCCTTTTTGGTATATCATGGTAAAGTCTTTCAAATCCTGATATATATCGCTTAGGTACTCAGCAAGACTGGCCGAAAACTGCTCGTCTGTTTCAACTATTCGCTCATCAAAAACTTCTGGGAAATCGTTGTGCTGGCCTAAAAAGTGTTTAATGCGTTCGCTTAAAGCCAAGTAGTACTCTTCGGTAACATACTTTTGGTTACCCTGTTCATGAATGGGCTCAGTATTGGGAAGTAGTGATGCCTTATAGTAAAGCAGAGGTAAAAGGCTATTTGATATTTGAATAAATTGCTTTTGTTTAAATGCCGTTGGATTTTCAAGAAATGCACAGTATTCTTTAGCTACTGCGGCAAACTCAACCACCACCTTACTAAAAACCAATTCTTTTATTGTTGTCATATTAAATGTTTTTTGCCGCGTTCGTTAAACTACTCCCGATGTTTTTTTTGCTAGTCTTCTGCATCGAAAAATAGTGTGTAATAGCTTAGGCCTTTTTCGTGATCAAAACCTTTGTCTACCCTGTCGCGACCACCATGAATGTATAAGTGAAAATTCTTATCGAGCTTTATAACGCTTTTAAATGCTTTTTTTGCTTGTTTGGCAGCATCTACAGAAATGGTGAACGAGTCTTTTAAATTGCATCCTAGCTCGGCCTGGTAGTTATCTTTGTATTCTCTGAATTGCTCAACAACCTCAGGCTTTCTTATTATCTCGTCCTCAAATTCGTCCTGATTAAATGCATCGTTTTTTGTAAAGTAATCGCGGGTTTTGTTCAGTATATCAATCTGTTCGCTACGGTCAACGGTGTTTTCATCCTTTAAAACATCTTTTACAAAATCTTTACAAAGGTTAATGTAGCCACTGGTTTGGTAAAAGTCGTCTTCCCGGGGCTTAATATTCAAGAATGTTTCTTTCCAAAATCTGGCCTCATCGGTTTTGTTGGTGTTATCAATGGCAATAATCTTGTATCCAAAATCGCGCTCGGTATTAAAAATAAGGCAACCCTTATCCACTTTTTTTATATTAATGCCACTGTGTCGCTCAACTTCAAATTTGCTATGATTCTCGTAAACCTTAATAAAGGTATCCTTCGTTTCCGACTTAAAAAGACCAATGGCATCAACCAATTCGCCTTCAATTACGCAGTTCGACATAAAAATAACGTACAGCTCTCCGTCCTTAATATTTGGATGATTACTGCAATCGTACAAGTAGTTAGCAATGTTTGCCGATTGTTCGAGCAGATTATCTGGCGCGCTAAATATACTCGACGAGAAATTGAAAGTCTTATTCATTTCCAAGTCCGTACTATGCGAAAAACTATAAAACTCGGGTTGTTTAAAGGGCGAAATAAAAAAGTTTTTAAGTAGGTCGAGTAGGTCGGGATCGCTAATTTGAACAAGATCGTTGGATAAGACCAACTCATCTTCGCGAGCAGCACTTCCAACTCGATGTATAGCCATTGCGGCAATTTTTGCCTCTGTGAAATCGAACATATATTTTTTTAGCAAATGTAATGGTAAAATTTGTGAAAAGGAACATTTCGTTGTTCTTCAGCGATACGCAAAAATGCAAACGCATAGTTCAAACATAAAGTTTTACTAGCAACTATTTAACTTCACGAGGTTTGAATGTAATTAAGAAAGGGTTTACAACCAATTTCGATAACTATTCTTGTGGTTTGCTCCCATATTATCGCGATATTTTAACGTGTATCCCTTAAGAATTTACCATCATTAATTTTCTTGGGGCTTCTTTTTTATTTTGATAAAATCACTTAACCCTCATATTCTTTCATCTTTTTTGAAACATTAAGGCCCCAAAAGTAGTTATAGTAAATTGTACATACATAGTTGCTTAACCAAATAGTTAATTCTTTTTAGGTAAATAATTAAGATTTTAAAACATTAAAACAGCTCCGATTTTGTTACAAAAAGTCTACATATTTGTCTCATTACTTTTTTTAGCGTTAGCATCGTTTGCTCAAATTAACGATGCACCCCAACCTAATGCAATTGAAGAGGTTGATAAGGTTCAATATGCCAAAGATTTACTAAAAATAGCACAAGAATATTATGATGAGAAAGATACGGAGAGCGCAATTAGATATTCTAACCTAGCCTTAAAAGCCTGCGAAGAGGTTGGAATGCTTGATGAAATCTCGTATTTGCTTCTCGATCTGGGTGATTTATACCGCTTTCAAGATAATTTTACTGAAGCGTTAAAATATCTATATTTAAGTATTGAGCATTTCAAATCCTTAAATAATATCTCAGGCGAAGCGTGGGCACTTAACCGAATTGGACCAATATACCGTTTGCAAGGCAATTATTCGGGTGCGCTCGAGCATTTATTTAACGCTTTATCACTCTTCGAAACCTCTCAGGATACCCTGGGTAGGTCAAGCACATTGAATAATATTGGTGTTCTGTACTTATATCAGGATAACTTTCCCAAAGCGCTTCAGTATTATATGAAATCGCTTGAAATAGAAAAAGTGCTGGGCAGCGAGTATGGAATATCAATTGCCTATATGAACATTGGTGAGGTGCACAAAAAGATGGGAAATTATAATGAAGCACTTGATTATTTTTTAAAATCACTCGTTCTGTCTAAAAAATATGAGGATTATGACAAAGAGGGTGATAGCGTTGGTATCCTTTATAACGAAATAGGATCAATTTACATCGCTTTAGATGACTATTACTTGAGTGAGAGTTACTTGTCTAAGGCTTTGAATATTTTCGAGAAGTTAGGTAATCACCAACGACTAGCTGAATGTAAAATTTACTTGGGTAAGCTAGCCTTTGCACGTCAAAAATATAGCCAGGCTCAATCCTATTTTTCACAGGCATTAAATCATGCAAATTCTATTTCAGCAATCGATTTATGCGCCGAAGCTCACAAGTGTTTAAGCCAGGTTTATGAAAAACAGAATAGCATTCCAAAGGCCTTCGCTCATTTTAAAAGTTATAAAGATGCCCGCGACATCATTTTTAACGAGGACAATATGAAGAGGATGGTTCAAACGGAGATGTTATACAATTTTGAGAAAGAGCGGCATAAATCGCAAATAGAACAAGCTAAACGCGATGTTATTGCAAGCGAAAAAGCAAGTACACAGCGCTTATTGCAAAACCTGCTGTTATTAATTTTGGGTGTTTTAATGGTTGGGATGCTGTTGGTGTACAAGGCTTATAAAAATAAGCAGAAGGCCAATATTAAACTTGCAACGCAGCAAAATATAATTCTCGAAAAGAATGAGGAGCTTATTCAGCAACAAGAAGAGATTTTGACTCAGCGTGATGAGATTGAGAGTAAGAACCTGATACTTGAAAATTCGCAGCGGATAATTGAAGCTAAAAATGATAGAATTATTAGTAGCATTGAGTACGCACAAACTATTCAAGAGGCAATACTTCCCAACCCAGAACAATTACGAAAGTTTTTCCCCAATCACACGATCCTGTTCATGCCTAAGGATATAGTGTCTGGCGATTTTTATTGGGTTAGCAATGTTGATAATAAACTTTTTGCTGCAGTGGTTGATTGCACAGGCCATGGTGTACCTGGTGCGTTAATGTCTGTTATTGGCAACACCCTGTTAAACCAAGTAGTAAACGAATGGCGTACCCATAACCCGGCTCTGGCGCTTGAGCTTATGCATAAGGAGGTTCGCAAGGTGTTAAAACAGGATGTTACCATAAGCAAGGGTCATATTAGTATGGATATATGCTTGCTGGCAATTGATTTAAAAGACAATAGAGCTACGTTTGCTGGTGCAAGCCGGCCATTGTTTGTGGTTACCGATGGAAGAGTCCAAAAGATTCCCGGGGATCCTCGGTCGGTGGGAGGGTTTCAGCGTGAGGATAAACGATATTTTACCAACCACCAAATTGATATTTCAAAGCCGGTTACCCTTTACCTTACTTCTGATGGCTACACGGATCAAATGGATGATAATTTCAAAAAAATTGGTCAGCGTAGGTTTATTGAGTTACTAAATGAAATTGATGGAAAACCATCTGCAGTTCAGGAGAAAGCATTGCTTAATGTATTGACTAAACACCAGAATAAGCAAGAGCAAATAGATGATATTTGTGTTTTTGGCATCAAATTTTAGTCGAAAAACAATAATTGCCGATGCCCATTTAAAGTATTATTGTGCGGTTGGGTTTGGTGTATCACTACTCGTGTAAAACGGGGTTAAGTTTGTGCAGGTTTTATAGTTGTAATCAGAGTTTTCTTTCTAATTAATTACGCCAGAGCCAATTAGCTCATCATCAGAGTACCAAGCAGCAAATTGCCCCGATGTAATTCCACGTTGTGGTTGGTTAAACGTAATGTACATCCCTTCTTCAAGTCGGTGTAGCTTGGCTTCTTGTAAAGGTTGTCGGTACCTAATTCGCACCAAAAAATCTTTCGACTCTCCAATACGCATCGTTTTATCGGGGCGCACCCAGTGTATTTCGTTTTCAGGTACAAGCAGCGCATTTCGGTATAACCCAGGGTGGTCCTGACCCTGACCAACGTAAACAATATTGTTTTCCACATCAATTGATATAACGAATAGGGGTTCGAGAGTTCCTCCAACGTTTAGCCCTTTGCGTTGTCCAATGGTATAAAAATGTGCGCCTTGGTGTGTACCAACCTTTTTGCCGTTACTGGACTGGTATTTATGCTCTGCTGAAATATTCTTAAGCGAATTGCTCGTTTTATTGGTATCGTCTTGTAGGTTGAAGTTTTTGGGTATTTCAATAATGTCTCCTTTTTTCGCCTTGAGTTTTTGCTGAAGAAACACAGGTAAATCAACCTTGCCAACAAAGCAAATGCCTTGAGAGTCTTTTCTTTGAGCAGATGCAAGCCCCAGTTCGGTTGCAATTCGGCGCGCTTCGGGTTTAACCATATCGCCAATGGGGAACAATGCCTTTTCCAGCTGCTGTTGGCTTAGCTGGCAAAGGAAATAGCTCTGGTCTTTGTTCGTATCAACGCCTGCAAGTAATCGGTAAACAGGTTTACCGTCAACGATAACGGTATCCTTACGGCAGTAGTGTCCCGTTGCTACGTAATCGGCACCCAGTTCAAGAGCCGCTTTCATAAAAGCATCAAACTTAATTTCTCTATTGCATAGCACATCAGGGTTTGGGGTTCGTCCGCGCGCGTATTCATCAAACATATAGTCAACTACTCGTTTCCGGTACTCATCGCTTAAATCAACCATTTTAAAAGGGATATTTAGCTTACGAGCAACCATTTGCGCAAAGTTGTAATCATCGTCAAACGGGCAATCACCTTGTAAAACGCCCGTGGTGTCGTGCCAGTTTTTCATAAATAGGCCAATAACCTCATAGCCCTGTTCTTTTAATATATAGGCCGCAACGCTTGAGTCAACTCCACCCGATAAACCGATAACTACTTTTTTCACAACCAAAAATCGTTTTATTGAAACGGCAAAATTACAAATTTTTATTTGATGAGTGAGTATGAAAAATTCTTAGGTTTAATTTGTTCATCTCTTCGGGTATGTTTACTTTGTACTGCATTTTCTAATTAAAAGTTAGTACAAAACAAGTTTAAATAGTTCTGTGCAATAATTACTAGCAAAACTTAAACAAAAATTAATTTTCATTGTTTAGTAATCAATTATATATATAATCAATAAATGAAAATTTAACTATCATTAAACAATAAATAATAGATGAAAAAAGCCCTTATTGTAGGAACTGGCTTAGGAGGTCTAACAACTGCTATTAGGTTGTCATCAGCAGGTTATGAGGTTGAAATGCTTGAAAAATACCATAAGGCAGGGGGTAGGCTAAACCAGCTAAAGCAGGATGGTTTTACTTGGGATTTAGCTCCAACTTTCTTTTCAATGAGCTATGAGTTTGATGAATTTGCTAAAAGTTGTAATATTGAGTTGCCCTTCACATTTTTTCCGCTCGACCCGCTGTATACCGTAAATTTTGCAGGCAGCTCAAAAAACTATGTTATACATAAGGATTTAAAAAAACTTGCAAAGGAATTTGCGGATGTTGAGCCCGATTTTGAAAATAAAATGATGGCGTACCTAAAAAAAACGGGCCAGCTATTTCATGATACCGAGAATAAGGTTATACGAAAAAATTTCTCGTCATTATTAAACTTTGCAGCTACACTAGCCACTGTTCCTCTTAAACACGGGCCGTTAATGCTCAAAACTATGTGGAGCGAAATGGATAAGAACTTTTCTTCTTATGAGGTAAAAGTAATCTTTTCGCTTGTGGCGTTTTTTCTTGGTGCAACCCCATTTGATACTCCTGCAGTATACTCTATGCTTACCTATACCGAACTTTTACACGATGGGTACCATAATGTAAAGGGGGGGATGTATAAAATTGTTGAAGGTCTTTTGGGTGAGATTGAAAAGCGAAACATAAAGATTACCTATAACACTGAAATTGTTAATTTTGTTGAGAAAAACGGCGAGATTAGCGGACTTGTAGACCAAAACAGTAAGGTGTGGACTGCCGATATTTACGTGGCGAATGCTGATGCAGCATCTTTTAGAGGAAAAATACTTAAACGCGAGAAGTTTAGTGAGAAAAAACTGGATAAGAAGAAATGGACACTATCGCCGCTTACAATGTATTTAGGTATTAAAGGTAAGGCTACTGGACTTGAGGTGCACAACTATTTTCTTGGTCAAAATTTTGAGGAGTATAGCTCCGGAATCTTTAAAAATAAGGTGAGTTTAGATAAGCCTTACTATTACGTTAATGTACCAAGTAAAGCCAATCCCGATCACGCTCCGGAGGGTGCAGAAGCAATTTTTATTCTTTGTCCGGTTCCCGATTTACGCTACAAACCTAATTGGGACGATAGCGAACAAATTGCCAATAATATTATCGACGACCTATCGGAACGTACCGGTTTAGATATTAAGAGTAACCTAATTTCAAAAACAATTCTAACGCCAACGCACTGGGAGAAAATGTTTAACCTGTATCGTGGCAGCGGCCTAGGCTTGGCACACGATTTAAGTCAAATAGGGTATTTTCGTCCGCACAACACCGACGAGAAGTTCAAAAATCTCTTCTATGTTGGCTCAAGCACTATTCCTGGCACCGGATTGCCAATGGCAGTTATTAGCTCAAAACTAACAACCGAACAAATTGTTAAGCGTTATGGATTTGTATAACAGTACTTCGATAGGTTGTAGTAAGCTTTTTACAGCGAACTACTCAACATCTTTTTCTAAGGCCGTATCTTCATTAAGCCCTAAAATACAGAATGATTTATACGCAATTTATGGGTTTGTTCGTATTGCCGATGAGGTTGTTGATACGTTCCACAACTTTCCGAAAAATGAAATACTTACCGAGCTTCGCGAGCAGGTTTTTATGGCTATTGAGCGGGGTATTAGCACTAATCCAATTATACATAGCTTTCAACTAGTTGTTAATAAGTACGATATACCTCTACACTTGATTACAGCTTTTATGGATAGTATGGCTATGGATTTAGAGAAGGAGAATTACAGTACGCAGGACTATGAAAAATATATTTATGGAAGCGCTGAAGTGGTTGGACTTATGTGCTTAAAGGTTTTCTGTAACCGTAATGAAACGTTATACGATAACCTTACCCAACCAGCTCGAAGCCTTGGTGAGGCCTTTCAAAAGGTTAACTTTTTACGCGATATTAAATCTGATTTTGAGGAGCGGGGACGCACATATTTTCCATCGGTTGATTTCGAGAACTTTACCGAAACCGAGAAACGAAAGATTGAGGCAGATATTGAGATTGATTTGCATAAATCTTTAGAGGGAATTAAACAGCTGCCAGCTGAGTCTAAGCTCGGTGTTTACTTATCTTACTTGTATTTTAATGCATTACTTAAGCGAATTAAAAGCGTTAGAGCATCTCAAATATTATCAAAACGCATCAGGGTTTCAAACCTGTCTAAATATTTTTTAATGCTTAAAGCCAAAATATTTGTGGCATTGGGTGTAATCTAACTTTAGGTGTTTTTGTTCTGCCCAGCATCTCATTAGGATGATTTTTTGTTGTTATGACTATTCGCTTAATCTTTTGTGTAGCAAGAGAGAATTCAAAATGTAAAAGCCATATTTTTTTATTTGCCAACTAGTTTCTCCGCCAATTGATTTATTGTATAACTGTTAGGAAACTCTGTAATGCCTTCCTGATAATATTTTTTCGCCAATTCCCACTCCTCTTTTTCAATGTATAATTTAACTAGCACTTCAAAAGATTCCTCTTTTCCCCACGAGGGAAGTCGATTGTTCGCCACCTTTTGAGCGGGCAGCGTGATGGCTTTTTGTAAGTGCTTCTCAACTTCTTTCGTGCTGTTACTCTTCCCAAGCGAATAATAATTATTGCTTGCATAAACATAGTGGGCTCTTAGGTTTGTCGAGTCTAATTCAATCGCTTTTAATGCATTGTTTTTAGCCTCGTCTGCAATGCTTCTCGCTTCAGTCCATTTAAACTGTATGCTAAAACCTTGGAGCATTGAAAGGAGCGCGTATTCCTCTGAGTTCTTCGTCTGAATCTCGTTTAACCAAGATATGCCTTTATCTACTTCATTTTTGGCTGCTTCTCTTTGGCTTGTTTTTAAAAAATAGATTGAAGCATAGAATTGTAAGTATGAGCGCCAGTATATGATAATCTCTTGCTCATCCGTCGAACTCACTTCTTCAAGTTCAATGCTTAAGTTAAGTAGTGGTATGTTATCTTGCAGACGTAGACTTTGAGTGAAACTCTCGTAAATTTTACTTTCAATATTCGTAAGCAGGGTGATTTTGTTTTCCTGTTCATTTTGCTTTTTATAGTTTACGTTGGCAGTCAGCTCATTCGCATTCCCAATGTGGAGTGCAAAGAGTAATGGAAAAATCAGCAATCGTATCATAGTTTTATTTTAGGTATTTTTTTATCGCTTTAACATACTCTTCAAAAGCATCAATCCCAACTTTTGTAATCTCAATAGAGGTGTGCTGGTAGTTATTTAAAAAACCTTTAGTAATGGCTACGTAGCTCTCCTTCTCCAACTTCTTTAGCTGTACGCTTATATTGCCCGAGGTTGCTTTTGTAACCTCTTTCAGCTCGTTAAAATCAGCTGCGCCGTTGCTTACTAGGTATGAAATAATAGCCAATCGCAGCTGGGAATGAAGTAAGGGGTTGAGTTCATCAAACATTTTATCTCTTCTTATGCTGAATCATCAATATAATTCCAGGAATCATAACCGCAATAATAGAGACTATTCCCATTAAGAGGGGACGATATATCGGCTCAATACTAAAACAAGCAAAAGCCGAAAGGTTAATCAGAATCCCAGAAAAGAGCAATAGCCTGCTTTTTATAGCAATTGCTGATATAAAAATGCCAACCGATAGCAGAATGAGAATAATGGGTATTAGGTTCTCTTTAAGTGTCGGGTAAAACATAAAACCTAAAACCATCATATTTATAGATAAGATTACGTACACCCAGGAAACAATTCTACCAATCATATTTCGTTGGGGTTTTTCCTTCTTTTTTGCAAAATAGTATCCTGAGAAAACCGCTCCGATGGGCATTAGCAAATAAGGATACCAGTTTATAGTATAGTACTCTTTTTGAAGTAGAATAAACTGCCCAATGGACGCTAACGAAATCAATAGGCCCCAAAACAGGTAAATAAACCCATTCTCCTCAAATCTATTTCTAGCTTGGGTAATTACTTGGGTAATTATCTCAAAACTCTTTTCAACCGATAGTTTTTCCGATTCCATAATAATTAGTTTTAAAGTTCAATACAAACATAAACTAGTTTATGTTGTAAACCAAATTTATTTTGAAATTTTATTTTAATGCGAAGAAATATTTTTTTTAAGTTATATAAGTTTGTAACTCAGTAATAATGTGCTGAGTAAATATGCAGCCTACAATATTTGGGCAATTGTGTACTTCAGATAGTCTATAAACTTGTATCTTTGGGTTTTTGGCGCATAAATTAAAATACATTGTCGATGATTTTTACCGAAAGTAATGGCATTAAGTTGGGTCATTTTGAGAATTTGCAAAAGCATCGTAAAGCAATAACGCATTTTGTAACTACACGTCACGGGGGCGTTAGCGAAGGTACTTATGGCACTTTCAACTTAAGTCTTAACCAAACTGATAAGCATAATAATGTTATAGAGAATAGGCGAAGGCTTGCCAATGCACTTGATATTAAACCTACCGATTTTGTTTTCCCAATTCAGATTCACGGAACCAATATACTGCGCATATTTGACGAAGATAGGGGTAAAGGAGCACTTACCAAAGATGATGCCTTTGATAATACCGATGGTTTTATAACCAACACAAAGGGGCTGTGTCTTATTAGTTTGGCTGCCGATTGTGTTCCAATCGTATTTTTCGACCCAACAAATAGTGCTGTTGGTGTTGCTCACTCGGGTTGGAAGGGAACAGTTTTACAGATTGCCTCGCATTTGGTTAGTGCAATGCAGCACAAATTCAATACTAACCCGAATGATTTAATAGTTGGCATTGGCCCATCGGGCGGACCCTGTTGCTACGAGGTGGGACAAGATGTAATTGATGAGGCTGCTACTAAATTTGATATTAGTAAGGTGATAATTCGCAGAGATGAAAAAAACTATTTTGATATGTGGGAAGCTAATCGCATAACGCTCATTGAATCAGGTGTAAAACCACAAAATATTGAGGTGTCGGGTGTGTGTACCATAAGTCAAAACGACACCTTTTTTTCGTCTCGTCAGGGTGATGGGGGTAGGTTTGTTGCTGGAATTTTACTCCTTTAATTTAAGAATATTCCTTAAAATTTGTATTTTGCACGGCATTTATGTCGAATAAACAATCAATATTATAAACCAAATTAACTAAACACATGTCACAAAATTCAGAGCAACAAGTGATTAAGGGTATACCCGATAATGCCTATCGGGAGCTTGCCCCTGGCGAGGTGTATGAGCCGTTAATGTCACCACTAAAAATTGTACCTGAGGTTAGTACCTACTCTGTAACTTGGGGTTTAATTATGGCTGTAATATTTTCAGCAGCAGCAGCTTACCTTGGTCTTAAAATTGGGCAGGTTTTTGAAGCAGCAATTCCCATTGCTATTATCGCCATCGGTTTATCATCGGTATCAAAGCGCAAAAATGCGTTGGGCGAAAACGTAATGATCCAATCAATTGGGGCCAGTTCAGGCGTTATTGTTGCTGGTGCTATTTTCACTCTACCAGCACTTTACATACTTAACCTTGAGGCACAATTTTATCAGGTTTTTATTTCATCATTATTGGGTGGTGTTTTGGGTATTCTGTTTCTTATTCCTTTCCGTAAATATTTTGTTGCCGATATGCATGGCAAGTATCCTTTTCCAGAGGCAACCGCAACCACAGAGGTTTTGGTGTCTGGCGCAAAAGGAGGAAATCAAGCTAAATTATTATTGGTGAGTGGTTTAATTGGTGGTTTATACGATTTTATCATTGCCACATTTGGATGGTGGAGTGAGGTTTTTACAACTAGGGTTATCCCATTTGGTGAGCTAATGGCCGATAAGGCTAAAATGGTCTTTAAGATAAACGTTGGTGCTGCCGTTGTTGGTTTGGGCTATATTATTGGACTAAAATATGCGGCAATAATCTGTGCTGGTTCTTTTGTTGGCTGGTTCGTTTTTATTCCTTTCCTTAACTATTTTGCCGAAGGAATGACCGTTGCTGTTGGAACCAATGCCTTAGAGCTAATTGGCAATATGAGCGCCGAAGAGATGTTTACACACTACATTCGCCCCATTGGTATTGGTGGTATTGCCATGGCTGGTGTAATAGGTATAATTAAATCGTGGGGAATTATTAAGCAAGCCATTGGCTTAGCAGTTTCCGAAACTGTTGGACGTAAAGGTGGTGCCGATAAGGAGGTTTTACGCACCCAGCGCGACCTGCCAATGAAAATTATTGGTTTCGGTATTCTCGCAACCACAATCCTAATCTTCATTTTCTTCCAGTTTGGCGTTGTTCATAACCTTACTCACGCACTAATTGGACTAGCTATAGTTATGGTAATCGCATTCCTATTTACAACGGTGGCCGCAAATGCCATTGCCATTGTGGGTACAAACCCTGTTTCTGGAATGACCCTTATGACACTAATTATTGCATCATTAATTCTTTCGGCATCAGGCTTAACAGGCGAAAGCGGAATGGTTGCTGCGCTTATAATTGGTGGTGTTGTTTGTACTGCCTTATCAATGGCTGGTGGTTTTATTACCGACCTTAAAATTGGTTACTGGCTTGGTTCGTCGCCTTACAAACAGCAAGGTTGGAAGTTCTTAGGAACATTTGTGTCGGCAGCTACTGTGGGTGGGGTTATCATCTTACTTAATAAAACTTACGGTTTTACGGGCGAAGGTGCTCTAGTTGCCCCTCAGGCAAATGCTATGGCTGCTGTAATTGAACCTATGATGAGCGGAAAACCCGCACCTTGGTTACTTTACGGCGCAGGCGCAATGCTTTCGCTCATTCTCACAATGATTAACGTTCCTGCGTTAGCTTTCTCATTGGGTATGTTTATACCGCTTCAACTTAACACTCCTTTGCTTATAGGCGGAATTATTGCTCACATTGTTGCTACTCGTAGCAAGGATGCAAAACTTAATCAGTCTCGTCGCGAGCGTGGTACGCTAATCGCATCAGGCTTTATTGCTGGTGGTGCTTTAATGGGTGTTATTAGTGCCATACTTAAGTTCGGAGGCATTAACTTTGTTAATAATGAGTGGTTTGAATCTAATCCCGCTCAGGTTCTTGGGTTAGGTATGTTCCTCCTTCTGTGTGCTTACCTAATTTGGGAGTCGCTTAGGGCAAAACCAGAAAAAGAGTAATGTTTTTTGAAGATTGAAGACGGAAGGAGGCTGTATTATTTTACCTCACCGTCTTCAGTTTTTATGTTTAAGCATAAATAATTAAAAAATATAAGTTATGATAAATGAAAAATTATTAATCGAGCGGTTTTTACGCTATATAAAAATCGATACGCAAGCCGATGATACCGTTTCCGATATCTTTCCTAGTACAAAAAAGCAACTTGATCTTTCAAACCTTTTAGTTAAGGAATTAAAAGAATTGGGCCTAAAGGATGCTAATATTGATGAGTACGGATATGTAATGGCTACTGTACCTAGTAATATTGATAAAAAGATACCCACCATTGGGTTCCTTGCTCATGTTGATACCGCTCCCGATATGAGTGGAAAAGACGTTAAACCTCGCTTTATTGAGAATTACGATGGTTCGGAAATTATCCTAGATAAAGATCTAAACGTTACACTTTCGCCAAAAGAATTTCCTGAACTCATAGATTACAAGGGACAAACGCTCATAGTTACCGATGGTACAACCCTGCTGGGTGCCGACGATAAGGCGGGCATTGCAGAAATTATGACTGCCATTGAGTATATGATGAGCAACCCTGAGTTTAAACACGGTCCAATCCGTATTGGATTTACTGTCGACGAGGAGGTTGGACGTGGAGTTGACCATTTTGACGTAAAGAAATTTAATGCCGATTTTGCATACACACTTGATGGCGGAGCCATTGGCGAATTGGAATACGAAAACTTTAACGCTGCAGGTGCAAAAATTTCTGTTCAGGGGCGTAATATTCACCCTGGATATGCCAAGGATAAGATGATAAACTCAATTCATGTGGCTATGGAGTTTAACAGTTTGCTCCCTGCCAACGAAAGGCCCGAACACACCGAAGGGTATGATGGTTTCTATCATCTTATTAAAATTGATGGCTCGGTTGAGAATACCACATTCCAATATATTATTCGCGACCTGAACCGCGACAAGTTTGATGCACGTAAGGCTTACATTGCTAAGGTTGCCGAATTTATCAATATGAAATATGGCGAGGGCGTTATTAAGCTTGAGTTAACAGACCAGTACTATAATATGCGCCAAATGGTTGAGCCCGTTATTCACGTGGTTGATACAGCCGTTAAGGCAATGGAATTGGTTGGTGTTGAGCCACTTGTAAAGCCTATTCGAGGCGGAACCGATGGTGCACGCTTATCGTACATGGGGTTACCTTGTCCAAACCTATTTGCCGGTGGCGAAAACTTTCATGGTAAACAGGAGTACGTTCCTGTTAACAGTATGGTTAAGGCAACCGAGGTAATGCTGAAGATTATTGAACTTTACGCAAATAAGTAGTTGCTAATATTGTAAGCGCCAAAGTGAAGGTTAAATACCTCGCTTTGGCGCTTTTTTAGTTATTGCATTTCGGTTAAAAATAACTTGAAAACCTTTCACTACATTTTATTACAACTGCACGAGACCTCTCGTACGCAATAGTCGTAAAACCATTCTCGCCACGAAGTGGCAACTTATTCCAGCCCAAGGCACGCCTTGGGTCGAAAGGATATACAGATAATATTGCCCTGAAAGGGCAGGTTAAAGATTTCAACGAAGTTAGTCCATTTGTAATGATAGCAACCAAACAATTTATCACCACGGATTGGAAGTTTATCAAAGTTTAAATATAACGCCTTAGGTTAAAATAATATACTCCTGCCCACTGTCTCACGCCTTTTCTCGTATGCAATAGTCGTAAAACCATTATCGCCACGAAGTGGCAACTTACTCCAGCCCAAGGCAGCGCCTTGGGTCGAAAGGATATACATATAACATCGCCCTGAAAGGGCAGGTTAAAGATTTCAATGAATCTAACCGAGTTCGAAAACGAACTCGATGAAGCCAACAGGCTTCGAAGAACGAGTTCGGCGAAGCTAATCAGCACAATATTTATGACGCATATATTGTTATATGACGTATCTTTGCTACATACAAAACCATTGCGTAAAATGCTCAAAATTATTGCCGATAGTAAAATCCCTTTTCTTACTGGTGCTCTCGAAAAATTTGCCGAGATTGAGTATGTAAGCGGTAGTAATATCACCCATTCCAAAGTAAAAAATGCGGATGCGCTAATTATTCGTACCCGTACAAAGTGTAACGAGAATTTGCTGAAAGGCTCATCGGTAAAGCTTATTGCTTCGGCAACCATTGGGTACGACCATATTGACACGCAATATTGCAATGCAAATGGTATTGAATGGACTAACGCCCCAGGATGCAACTCTGGTTCGGTAAAGCAGTATATTGCTTCGGCATTGGCTCAAATTATTGCCGCTAAAAAGTGTCGTTTTTCCCATATAACGCTAGGCGTTATTGGGGCAGGTAATGTTGGTAGTAAGGTTGTTGGTTTGGCTACACATTTGGGAATAAAAACGTTGGTGAACGACCCGCCCAGAGCAGCCGTTGAAGGGAATGATTACTTTGCAACCATCGAGCAGGTAATCGAAGAGTCTGATATTATTTCCATACACGTTCCGCTTATATACGAGGGTATAAATAAAACTCACCACATGGTAAATGCACAATTTCTTCAAAAAATGAAGAAGGGTGCTTGGATTATTAATACTTCACGCGGCGAGGTTGTTGAAACGGGCGCTCTTATACAGGCACTCGAAAAACAGCACCTTGCCAATGCCATTATTGATGTTTGGGAAAATGAGCCCAGTATAAATCACCAACTCCTTAATTTAGCTCATATTGCCACTCCCCATATTGCTGGTTATTCGGTAAACGGCAAAGCCTTGGGTACCGCAATGAGCGTTAGGGCGATAAGTAAGTTTTTTAATCTCGGAATAGACGACTGGCAACCTCTTCATCTTCCTTCCGTAACTCCCAACACTCTACACATTGAATGTAAAGGCAAATCCAAAGAAGAAATTTTTACCGAGCTGTGCGAGTTCGCTTACAATATTTTAGCCGATAGTAGTAATCTCAAAAGCTCACCTCAAAATTTTGAGATGCTAAGGGAGAATTATCAGGTGCGTGTTGAACCCGAGCATTTAAAGGTTATTTCATCCGAAGATAATGCTCAAATGCTTAACTTTATTACTGGGCTAGGGTTCAACATATAGCAACACCTTTTGGTAAGCTTTAATACTTAGCTTAAATATTCACTTTTCTTTTTCAATCAAAATTCACTAATTTAGTGGCAAAATAATTTCACTGATGACGATACTAATACAAAATATTAAAAAGTTGGTTCAGGTTGAGGAAACACCCAGAGAGTGTGTGGCCGGAGCCGATATGGCATCGCTTAACACCATTGATAATGCCTATTTGCTTATTGAAAATGGAGCGATTAAAGATTTTGGCACAATGGATAAGTCGCCAAAGGTCGACCAGAGCGCTCAGGTAATTGATGCCAAAGGAAAAATGGTATTCCCTTCATACTGCGATTCGCACACGCACCTTGTTTACGCAGGGAGTCGTGAGATTGAGTATGTTGATAAAATTAGAGGGCTTAGCTACGAGGAGATTGCCAAAAGGGGAGGGGGCATTCTTAACTCGGCCAAACTTCTTCATAATACTTCCGAGGATGAACTGTATAATCAATCGTTGCAAAGAGTAAACGAGATTATTTCTCTCGGAACCGGAGCCGTTGAAATTAAAAGTGGTTACGGTCTAACTGTCGAGGATGAGATTAAGATGCTTAGGGTAATTAAGCGATTAAGAGAAACCACTCCAATAACTATTAAATCAACTTTCCTGGGAGCGCATGCGGTTCCTGCCGAGTACAAAGGAAGGCAGGGCGAGTATGTCGATTTAATTATTAATGAGATGATACCCCTTATATCTTCAGCAGAGCTGGCCGATTATATCGATGTATTCTGCGATAAGGGCTTCTTTACGGTTGAGGAAACCGAGCGTATGCTTATGGCCGGTATGAAATATGGACTTAGGGGGAAAATTCACGCCAACGAGCTGGCATACTCGGGGGGCATTCAGGTTGGTGTTAAGTACGGTGCTCTGTCTGTCGATCACCTTGAGTTTACTGGCGATGATGAGATTAAATCGCTGTTAAACTCCGATACTATGCCCACACTGCTGCCAGGCGCTGCTTTTTTCCTTGGAATGGAATACCCACCGGCTCGAAAAATGATTGAGGCTGGGCTTCCCATTGCGCTTGCATCGGATTATAACCCAGGGTCTTCGCCCAGCGGCGATATGAAGTTTGTTATGTCGCTAGCGTGTGTTATTATGCGCCTTGTTCCCGAGGAGGCAATTAACGCTGCAACAATTAACTCGGCGTATGCAATGGGAATAAGCGATACCCATGGAAGCATTGCACGTGGTAAGGTGGCCAATGTGTTCATTACAAAGCCAATGAATAACTACGAGTTTATGCCCTACGCCTATACCACAAACCTTATCGATACGGTTATACTGAATGGTGACGTGTGGAAGTAGTTTTTATCCGAATATAAAATAAATTTTGTCATATGAGAAAAATTTTGTATCCTACTATTGCTTCGTTAGCTATATTTCTTCTGATTGGAGGGTGTGGGCAATTTAATTTCCCTACCGATTTTAAACTTCCACAGCAAACACAAGCATTAACTACTGCCGAGGTAATAAAAGGCTTAAAAGAAGCCCTTACCGTTGGGGCAACCAATTCGGTTGGTTTTGCTTCAAAAACCGATGGTTTTTTCAAAAACCCACAGCTGTTCGTGCCATTTCCCGAGGAGGCAATAAAGGTTAAGAATACCCTCGAGTCGGCAGGGTTAAACCAACCCGTGGATAACTTCATTCTTTCGTTGAATAGAGCCGCCGAGGATGCATCCAAACGTGCGCTGCCAATTTTTAGGGATGCAATTATAAATATGTCCATTACCGATGCAATGGGAATACTAAAGGGTAACCAAACCGCTGCAACCGATTACCTAAAGGCTAAAACTAAAAGTCAGCTAAAGGCCGAGTTTTCTCCTGTAGTTAGGCAATCAATTAGTAATGTGAAAGTTACCAGCTACTGGAACCCTATTGCTACAAACTACAATAGGTTAACGTTGCTAACTGGCGCGGAGCAGGTAAATCCTAACCTCGAAGAGTATATTACCGAGAGAACCATCGACGGGCTATTTACCCTAATTGCCAAGGAGGAGGCGTTAATCCGAAAGGACCCAGCTGCTAGAGTGTCCGATATACTTCGCAAGGTTTTCGCACAACAGTAATATTAAGGGGTGCAAAACTTTAAAACTAAACTCTTACGTCATTGCGAGCGTTGTTTGCGAACTTAGCGAAGCAATTTTATGAGTATAGCGAATAATAAAGCAATTTTTTATCAAGTAATAATATGAGTTTAATGCACATAAAAACTATTACCCAACAGTTGTTCCATAAGTTCCTTCAAAATAAATAAATAAGTAAATAAATAAATGAAAACAAAACAGCTAATCGAATGTGTTCCTAATTTTAGTGAGGGGCGCGATATGAATATCATTAAACAGATAACCAATGAAATTGAATTGGTTGAGGGTGTTCGTCTAATTGACGTGGATCCGGGCCATGCAACAAACCGTACCGTGGTTACTATGGTTGGAACGCCCGATGAGGTTTGCGAAGCGGCTTTCAGAGCCATTAAAAAAGCGGCCGAATTAATCGATATGAGCAAGCACAAGGGAGCGCACCCCCGATTTGGTGCAACCGATGTGTGCCCTTTGGTTCCCGTTGCAAACATAACCATGGATGAAACCGTTGAGTACGCTCGTAAGCTGGCCAAACGAGTTGGCGAAGAGCTTGGTATTGGTGTTTACTGCTATGAGTTCGCTGCTTTGGAAGAGAAAAGGCGTAACCTGGCCAATTGTAGGGCTGGTGAGTACGAGGCATTGCCTAAGCGCCTTCAGGATCCTGAATGGAAGCCCGATTTTGGCCCCGCTAAGTTCAACCCTAAAAGCGGTGTAACCGCTGTTGGCGCCCGTAACTTCCTGTTAGCATACAATGTTAACCTAAATACAACATCAACCCGCAGGGCAAACGCCGTTGCTTTTGATATCCGCGAAAAGGGTAGGGTAAAACGTATTGGCAACCCCATAACGGGTAAAAAAGCGCTCGACGAAAAGGGGAATGAGATATGGACTCCCGGTAGCCTTAAGGCTTGTAAAGCGATAGGTTGGTTTATTGATGAGTTTGGAATTGCCCAAATTTCAATAAATCTTACCGATATTACCGTTACCCCTTTACATATAGCTTTTGAGGAAGCTTGCAAAAAGGCACAGGAAAGAGGCCTAAGAGCTACAGGTTCCGAATTGGTGGGAGTTGTTCCGCTTCAGGCCATGCTCGATGCAGGTCGCTATTTCTTACACAAGCAGAACAGGTCAACCGGCATTGCCGATAGCGAAATCATTAAAATCGCCGTTAAATCAATGGGACTCGATGAACTTTATCCGTTCGATGCCAAGAAGAAAATTATCGAGTATATACTAGAGGACGATACCCAGAAGAAGCTGGTTGATATGGGTCTTTCTGATTTTATTGAAGAAACTGCTTCCGAGTCGCCTGCTCCTGGCGGTGGATCAGTATCGGCAACAATGGGGGCAATGGGAGTATCTTTGGCTACAATGGTTGCAAACCTTTCGGCACATAAGGGCGGATGGGATGAGCGCTGGGAAGAGTTCTCCAACTGGGCCGATAAAGGGAAGGTGTATACAAATCAACTTTTAAAACTAGTTGATGAGGATACCAACGCCTTTAATAAAATTTTGGATGCTTTTGGTCTACCCAAAGGTACCGACGAGGAAAAAGCCTTAAGAAAGAAAGCAGTACAGGATGCTACCCTATACGCCATAGAGATACCTTATAGGGTAATGGAGCTAACACTTCAGTCAATGGAGGTAATGAGGGCAATGGCCGAAATTGGTAATCCAAATTCTGTTTCCGATGCTGGCGTGGGTGCGCTTGCTGCACGAAGTGCCATAATGGGTGCTTTTCTGAACGTAAAAATCAATGCCCAGGATCTCGACAATAAGGAGAAGGTGGCTGAGTACATTAAGAAAGGCGAGGAGATAGTGGAAAAAGCTCAACAAGCCGAAAATAAAATTATGGCTATTGTAAATAGTAAGATAAAGTTGTAAGCTTGCCTCAACACCCAAGTTGTTAAGCCACTATGGGTTTTAATTAGTATTAAGTGTTTTTTTTTTAATTGATTTGTTAACTATTGTTAATAGTTTTTTAGCGCATCCGTTTGTAATTAGGATTATTATACATATTTTAGCGGTGTTAAAAATTATTAGCTCTATTTTTTGTAAACCTAAATTTAGTTCTATGAAAAGACTATGCGTATTCCTTGCATCAGTTGTGTTTGTTGGAATGAATTTCCTTCAGGCGCAAACTGTGCAAATTACCGGTACTATTTCTAGTGCCGAGGATGGACTACCTATTCCAGGTGCATCCGTGTTAGTGAAGGGAACATCTATTGGTGCAGCCACCGATATTGATGGTAAATATTCCCTAAGTGTACCCCAATCAGCTACAACCCTTGAGATTGCCTTCCTTGGTATGCTCACACAGGATGTTGTTATTGCTGGAAGAACTGTTATCGATGTAGTTTTACAGTCCGATGCAACTCAACTTGAAGAAGTTGTGGTTGTGGCCTATGGTACAGTAAAACGTGAAGGACGAACAGGTTCTATTTCGTCTGTTAAAAGTGAGAGTATTAACGAGCTACCTGCAACTTCTGTTGATAAGATGCTTGCTGGTAAAATGGCCGGTGTTCAAATTACAGCTTCTACAGGGCAGCCAGGTGCAAGTACCGATATCCGTATTCGCGGTACGTCCTCAATCAATGCCGGAAGTAACCCATTATGGGTTGTTGACGGAATTCCTGTTATGACCGGCGACCAAAGTTACTTTACCAACACTGGTAATGCGATTGCATCTATTAACCCTAACGACATTGAGTCAATCACTGTTCTTAAGGACGCTGCTGCTGCTTCAGTTTATGGTTCTAGAGCCGCCAACGGTGTAGTTCTTGTTACTACAAAAAGTGGCAGTAAAGGGAAAGCTAAATTTACTGCTCGCGCTAAGTTTGGTGCTTCACAGCTAGCTAACGACAACAATTTCGCCATTATGAATGGGCAGGAACTTCTTGGGTTCCAACGTCAGGCTATTATTAACAGACGTGATATAGAGGTTGCTGCTGCTCCGAATGCTCTTGCTGCTGATGCTGCTGCTCTTAAATATGATCCTGATAATCCAGCTGGTTCTTATTATAGACCAATGTCTTTATTAGATGGCGAACAAACCAACTGGATGGACCATTTTACTCGTCTAGGGCAAATGCAAGAGTATGAAATTAATGCTGCAGGCGGAACCGACAAGAGTAGTTTTTATACCTCTTTATCGTATCATAACAACGAGGGTATTTATTATGGAGTTGATTACTCTAAATTCACTGCTCGTGTTAATGCCGATTATCAGCTTACAAAAACATTAAAAACTGGCGCTCGTATTAACCTTGGTTATACCGAGTCAAACGACGTTCCACAGATGAGTCTTTATTATTCAAACCCTGCCTTTGCTGGTATGACTATTCAACCTTGGACAAAGCCTTATGATTCACAAGGTCGTCACTCAAGGGCAATTCCTGAGAACTCAAATACAAACCCACGCTTTACTGCTGCTGAAGATGATCAGTTTGAGAAGCAGTATCGTATGAATGGGTCTTATTTTATTTCGTGGACTCCAATTGATGGTCTTGAGTTTAAGTCTAATAACGCTGCCGAGGGAACTTTTGGCGAGGGCCGTAGGTATTGGGCTCCCGATTATGGTGGAACAACTGGTACTTTACAGTCTTCAAGCCTAAAGTATTTACAGCTCACCACATCGAATACAGTTACATATAGCAAGATATTTGACGAGGTTCATTCCTTTAGAGTTTTGGGTGGTCAGGAGGCTATGCGCAGAACTTACAACTCATACTACATATATTCACCCGACGTTGACGTACTTATTCCTTACCCAAACACTTCTACAGCTGCTGAAGATGAGGGTAGTTATAGTTACAATGCGCGTACTTTGATGTCGTTCTTCGGTATTGTTGATTACAACTATGCTTCAAAGTACTACTTTACAGGTTCAGCTCGTTACGATGGTAGCTCATTGTTCGGAGCCGATAACCGCTACGGACTTTTCTGGTCAGTTGGTGGTTCATGGAACATTCACAACGAGGATTTCTTAAAAGATGTTTCTTTCCTCGACGTGTTAAAACTACGCGCTAGTTATGGTATAAATGGTAACGATAATATTGATCCTTACCGTGCTTATGGTGTTTACGGAACATCGGCATATAACGGTGGAGTTGGTATGTTACCCAGCTCTCCAACAAATAACAACCTTTCATGGGAGCTAAACGCAACCTATAACGTGGGTATCGACTTTGGTTTCTTTGGAGGTAAATTAAATGGAGGTGTTGATGTATACAACCGTACAACTACCGATATGTTGCTTAGTAAGCAAGTACCCCAAACATCTGGTTTCTCAAGTAACTTTATGAACATTGGTGAGCTTCTAAATCAGGGT
>Ga0265295_1001429_pt1 | contig 41999 bp, 31 predicted proteins | sample Munlansysbiofilm_FD_192503 | JGI IMG/M metagenome (GOLD analysis project Ga0265295, IMG submission 192503) | Leachate microbial communities from a municipal landfill in Southern Ontario, Canada - Methane capture system biofilm | ecosystem: Engineered > Solid waste > Landfill > Unclassified ... | reverse complement strand
CCGGCGGAAGGCTTGCCGTACGCACCCGGTTGACACGACGTTCGGAACTGGTAAAGGTTCCGTCATTTTCGCTCCAGGCGGCGGCGGGCAGGATCACATGGGCAAAACGCGTCGTTTCCGTCGGGAATATATCCTGGCAAACCAGAAATTCAGCCGATTCCAAGCAGTGTTCCACGTGATGGATATCCGGTTCCGTATTCGCCAGATTTTCACCGAAAACATAAAAGGCTTGAACCTCGCCGGTGGTCAAACCTTCCATCATGGAAGGCATCATCAGCCCCGGTTTGTCGGGAAGCGACGGGACATTCCAGGCCTTCATGAATTTTTCTCTCGCTTCGGCGTTAGTAACGGGCTGATAGCCGGGAAAGACATTGGGCAGAGCGCCCATATCGCAGGCTCCCTGAACGTTGTTCTGACCGCGCAGGGGATTGACACCGCCGCATTCAAATCCGACATTGCCCAGGAGCATCTGAAGGTTGGCGCAGGACATGACGTTGTTCACGCCGCAGGTGTGTTCGGTAATGCCCAGGGTGTATATAAGCATTGCCGGTTTTACCGAAGCCAGCCGGCGAGCCAGCTCGCGAATGGCGTCAGGGGAAACGCCGCTGATTTCAGCAGCCCGCTCCGGAGGATATTCCATGACTTTCTGCTTGAGTTCATCAAATCCTGTCGTGCATGATTCAACATACGCTTTGTCGTAGAGATTTTCATTGATCAGCACATTCATCAGGCCGTTGATGAAAGCCACGTCGGAACCCACTTGAATCGGCATATGAAGCGATGCACATTCAGCAAGGCCCGTGTATCGCGGATCAATGACAATCAGCTGGGCACCGTTGAAAACCGCATTTTTGACAAATGTTGCAGCAACAGGATGCGCTTCGGTCATATTGGAGCCGAAGACAACAAACATTTTTGCTTTTTTGAAATCGGCAAAAGAGTTTGTCATGGCACCGGAACCGAAGGAAGTCGCCAGACCGGCGACTGTGGGGGCGTGTCAGGTGCGCGCGCAGTGATCGATATTGTTCGTTCCTATGACCGAGCGGAAGAGCTTCTGCATCTGATAGGAGTCTTCATTGATGCTTCGGGCGCAACTGACACCCGCAATGGCATCGGGACCGTGTTTTTCGATAATGCCCTTGAATTTATCCGCCACGAGGTCAAGCGCTTCATCCCAGGACGCCTCGCGAAAATCACCGCTCTCCTGGCGAATAAGCGGCGTTTTGAGCCTGTCTTCCGAATAAATGAAGTCGTAGGCAAATCGGCCTTTAACGCACAGCCGGCCTTCATTCGGCTGGGCATTCTCAACGGCCGTGACCTTGACGATCTTGCCATCCTTGACATGCAGCAGCTGCTGGCAGCCGACACCGCAGTAAGGGCAGGTTGTGCGGATTTTCTGCGTCTCCCAGGGACGTCCGAGACCGATGGCCTTTTTTTCCGTCAGTGCCCCGACCGGGCAGGCTTCCACGCATTGCCCGCAGAACACACAGTCACTGTTCATGTAGGGCTGATCGCCGCCCGTACAAACCTTGCTTTTCGCGCCGCGATAGCCCAGCGAGATCGCCCTGTTGACGACCACCTCGTTGCACGCCTGCACGCAGCGTCCGCAAAGGATACAGCGGCTGAAGTCGCGCACGATAAAAGGATTTTCCGCTTCGGCCGGATAGATCTCTTCGCTTTTTTCAAATCGCAGGTCGGTTATTTTATAAAAATAAGCCAGATCCTGTAGCTTGCAGTTTCCGTTTTTTTCACAGACCATGCAATCGTGCTTTCCGCTGGAAAGCAGAAGCTCAACGTTGAGTTTCCTTGCCTGATGAACCCTGTCCGTTTCGGTAAATACTTCCATACCGGCTGCTACAGGGGTGGAACAGGCCGCCATGAGCGATCTGGCCCCCGTGACTTCCACCAGACAAATTCGGCATGCTCCTGTAGGACTGGATCCACTCAGATAACAGAGTGTAGGAATCTCAACTCCCCCGTTGCGCGCCGCCTCCAGAATCACCTGACCCTTTTCGAAAGGTGTTTCTCTCCCGTTTAATATAAAAGTATTACTCATTTTTTCCCCATCCTTGACCAAGAATATGCGTCATTGTTGATATATGTCAAAATTGTACTTTGATGACCGATATAAGCCTAAAATGCAATGCGAAATAAATACTAGACTTGCGACAATGGTTACTAGTATATGAAGGCGCAGGGGGAAGGTAACCCCCTGCTGCGGGCCGATTGGGCATCGTCTTCCCTGCTGTCGGCAGGGGGCAATCTGAAGCGAAGGGGGATCACCATCGTCGCTATGCGGAATCCGTTGCAAAAAGCGCCACTGCGAAAAAGAGCGGAAGAACGATTGGGGGGGCTGCAGGAAGCCTCTTCCCGGATCGGTGTGGATATCGAGTGGCTTGTTCATGAACTCCGTGTGCATCAAATCGAACTCGAGATGCATAATGAGGAAATGGACGAAATCAGGACAAGGCTCGAAATGGGGTTGGAACGCTTTCCTGAATTCCATGATTCCGTTCCCATGGGATTGGTGAGCATCAACCGCGAAGGGGTGATCCGCGCGGCAAACCGGGTTGCCGCCGACCTGATCGGGATGGAACGTTTCCGGCTGATCAACCGGCCATTGGACCGATTCGTTTCCGAGACGGAACGTCCCGCCCTTAAAACGTTTCTGGAGCGGGTCTTTGCGGGCGGAGTGGATGAAGCCTGCGAACTGAGGCTGGCGGGCAATGGAGGCACTCGATCCGCCGTTACGGTCAGCGCGACGGTGTCCGAAGACGGAAAGGAGTGCCTCGCCATCCTGGCCGACATCACCGAGCTGAAAAAAAAGGAGGAGGCCCTCCGCGAAGAGTTGCAACATCACCGGGACCTTTTTGAAAATGCCCTCGTGGCCATTTCCCAGGTGGATGAAGGGGGAGCCTTTCTCCGCGCCAATAAATGTTTTGAAGAACTGACCGGTTACACTCAGGAAGAGCTCAAGGACGTGAACATTTGGGAAATCATGAATCCGGACGGTACCGGCCGGGTGAAAGAGATGATTGCAGAACAGATCAGCGGCGAGGGCGCCCCGATTTTTCTGGAAGAGTCCTATGTCTGCAAGGATGGGTCGAGAAAGGGGGGGGAGATCCGGTCCATGGCGATACGGGATGAGCAGGGCAGGTTTCTTTCGGCTGTGGTGGCCATTGTTGACAGAACCAGGGGCAAGCAAATAGAGGTACTCGCCAATAACGAATCCCTTGGCGGGAGCTTTTTCGAGAACGCATCGATCGCCATGTTCCATGCTACCCTCGAACCAAACAGGCTCCTCCGTGTCAATTCCGCCTATTCAAGGATGCTCGGATACGAATCGCCGGAGGATCTGATGTCGGCCTCTGCCGGCATGGACGCCTTCCCTGTTGAAGCCTGGGACCGCAAAGCGTTTCTCGCCGCCATGGAGCAGCGGAACTGGTATGATGGCGACTATCCCATGATTTGCAGGGAGGGCGGCATTCTGATCGGAAAAGCGGCAATCCGCAGCGTTCTCAAACCGGATGGCTCGATAGACCACCTGGAAGGCCTTGTGGAGAATATCACCGAACGGAAGCGGGCTGAGGAGGTCTTGCAGAAGAGGGATAGAGAATTACAGGAAAAAACGAAGTCTCTTGAGGAAGTTGATGCAGCCTTGAAGGTGCTGCTGAAAAACCTCGAAAAGACTCAGGAGGAATTGACGGAAAGATTTTTGATCAACATCCGGGAGCAGGTTCTTCCCTGCCTGGTAAAACTGAAGAAAACGCCTTTGAACCAGGCCCAGAGGGCGTTGATAAACAGTGCAGAGGCCTATCTGGATGAGATCGCCTCACCCTTCGTGCAGAAGCTGACGTCCAGTTATTTGAACCTTACGAAAAAAGAGGTTCAGATCGCCGTGCTGGTCAGGGACGGCAAGACGTCGAAGGAAATAGCCGAGATCGTAAACGTTTCAAAAAGTGATGTCGATTTCCACAGGGGGAAACTGAGGGAAAAACTCGGGTTGAAAAATCAGAAGGGAAGTCTTACCGTTTTGCTTCGCACCCTCTCTCATGAGGGGCCCCGGGAGAGGGCATGAGAAAAACCCTGTTCATGGGCACATCGCGCACCGTTGAATCACCCGGAATCGGGCTCAGGCGGGCAGGTCATATCGCTTTGCGATAAGTTCCACCGTTGGCCTCGCCGGCCTGTGCGTTCGGCCATAGAGAATTTTGTCGCTTTTTTCCTTTTTCTGTAATAATAAAAACATGTTGTATATTTCCTGCCGGAGGGCCGCGATCCTCCAATGTTCTTGCGGGGAGTACGCCCCAGGGACGATTGCCTGCCAAGCGCCCTGAAGCGGATCATGACGGATGTGTCGGATGGTGCTTGCCATCCCTACAAGAAGGAAGGAGAAAGGTCACGGGAAAAAATCCTCAGGGAATTTTTTCCCCAAAGCGTTTCAGCATACCGGTATGACGAGCAATGGATAGGTTCAGGAGATTAGAATCATGAATACCCTTTTTGAAATTGATGTCGAAAAATGCAAGCGTGACGGCACCTGCGCTGCAGTCTGTCCACTGAAGCTGATCACCTTGCGCGAAGAAGACGGCATTCCCGTCCCGATCGAGCGGGCGGAAAAGCAATGCATCCGCTGCGGTCATTGTGCCGCCGTTTGCCCCTTTGGCGCCCTGTCGCTGAAATTCATGAAACCGGAGGAATGCCTTCCCGTTGACCCGCAACTGCTACCTTCGGCGGATCAGGCCAGACACTTCCTGAAGGCCCGGAGATCGATCCGCACTTACAGAAAGCAGCCGGTGGGCCGCGAAGCCATTGCCGCCATGATCGATACGGCCCGTTATGCCCCTTCTGCGGTGAACGCGCAGCCGGTCAAATGGCTGGTCATTGAAGATGCCGGAGAGGTCAGGCGTCTGGCCGGCCTTGTTATCGACTGGATGCGGCAGGTCGTTAAAGAGGATCCTGAACTGGCCAAAGGACTCAACATGAAACGGTTTGTTGCAGCCTGGGATAACGGTGAGGATCGAATCTGCCGGGGGGCTCCGCATGTCATTGTGGCTCATGCCGACGGGGCTCTGGCCGTCTCGCAGTCATCCTGCACCATCGCCCTGACCTATCTGGAGCTTGCCGCCTTTGCTGCAGGTTTCGGGGCCTGTTGGGCGGGATTTTTCACGAGAGCCGCCAACCAGTATCCGCCCATGATTGAAGCGCTTGGGCTTCCTGATGGGCACCAGGCGTTCGGGGCCATGCTGGTCGGTTATCCAAAGCATCGTTACCGCTGTATTCCGTTGAGAAAAAAGGCTTCAGTCACCTGGAGATAGGCTTTTTGCCGGGTTGCCCGGCTTGGAGAGGGTGACAAAGGGCCGTGATCGGGATGGCATGATGGATCTGGAGTGATGGGCAGAGGGGACGATGGATGTTTTTCAACCAGATGAAGGGGCATGGATGAGACGCAACAGCGAAATTCCCCTGAAGCTCTGCCCCAGGGGGACACCCTTTGGCTCCGTGGCGGTGCTCTGGTCGATTTGCGAAAGAGAGCCGAAAGTCTTCCGAATCCTTCTGTCTTTTCCGGGGGGGATTTCGGCCGATGCGGCCGTAGAGAAACTCGTTCCAGATGTGGAAGCTTCTTCCTGCCCGGAAATTGACCGAATTCTTGATCAAATTGAGGCGTTTCTGTCCGGGGAGGAGATTCGTTTTTCTCTCGACAGGCTGTGCCTCGATCTCTGTTCCCCCTTTTCACGGAGAGTTCTCCTTGCCGACTTCGCGATTCCCCGGGGCCGGGTCAGCACCTACAGGCGGATCGCTGAACACCTGAGTAGCCCGGGGGCTGCCCGCGCCGTGGGAACCGCTCTGGCGCGGAATCCCTTTCCCCTGATCATCCCATGCCATCGGGTAATCCGATCCGACGGGAGCCTGGGGGGCTTCCGGTATGGCCTCCACATGAAAAGACGGTTGCTCGAGATGGAGGGGGCTGTCATTCAGGATGAACGTCACGTTGCCGTGCCGGATTTCTTTTACGGGGGCTGGCTGGAGTGAAAAGGCAGAACAGGGGACAGGGCGCAGGGCGAATTGACAGGGAGATATTGAACGCCCAGCTGCGGCACTGGGAAAATGTTTTTTCAGAGGCAGAGGACATGTTCGGCCTGGAACCCAGCGAACCGGCCAGGATGGCAGCGGAGCTCTTTCAGGCAGAGGGAACGGAAAGGATCCTTGAACTGGGTGCAGGGCAAGGGCGGGATAGCCTGTTTTTCGCGTGCAGCGGGTTTTCAGTGCATGCCCTGGACTATGCGGAGAAATCTACCGCAACCCTTATGGAAAAGGCCCGGCAGTTCGACTTGTCCGCGCGGATCACCGTTATCCGGCATGATGTCCGGGAGCCGCTTCCCTTTGATGACGAAACCTTCGATGCCTGCTATTCGCACATGCTGTACTGCATGGCCATGACGACGAAGGAACTTGAAAACCTCTCGAGCGAAGTCCGCCGGGTCCTCCGTCCCCGCGGGCTGAACGTCTACACCGTGCGCCATACGGGAGATGCCCATTTTGGGGTCGGCGTTTGCCGGGGCGAGGGCCTCTATGAAACGGGAGGATTTGTCGTCCATTTCTTCAGCGGGGAAAAGGTCAAGCGGCTGGCGAAGGGATATGATCTGGTCGGCATCGACGAATTTGAAGAGGGCGACCTGCCCCGGAAGCTGTTTCGCGTGACCATGCGAAAGAGATGAACGGCTCATCCGGAACATGGAAAGGACCGAAGCGAAGCGTTACGAACGGCGGAATTTGCCTGTGTCTTCCATGGGAATGGGGCGCACGGTCTCATCGTGGACGTCTGGAATTCAAGACGGCAACGCGTTTGCTGCCGGGAGGGCACCGTTCAATCGCAGAGTGCCGACGGTCGCTTTGCCGGTCAGGATCATGAACCCGTTGTCAAGGCGGGGCGCATAGACAATCAGCCATATCCGTCAGAACTCGTAGGTCATTACCGCATGTTGATATCCCGTGAAACCCGCACCCGGTCGAACTTTCCTGCCGATAACGGCGGGACGAGGCTTGAACGGGCGATTGCTCCAGCGGTTGCCGCGCATCCGGGAAAGTCCGGCATCTATCCCCTTGCAGATTCCCGTGATGCCTTTGCCGCGCGAATCCTCCTGGCAAGGGACGCGGAGCGGTCTCTCGACCTTCAGTATTACATCTGGCGCAAGGACCTTTCGGGAACGCTTCTTTTTCAGGCCCTTCACGATGCGGCCGACCGCGGTGTACGCGTGCGGCTTTTGCTTGACGATCACGGCAGCTTTGGGATCGATGACACGCTGGCGGCTCTGGATGCTCATCCGAACATTGAAGTCCGGCTGTTCAATCCGGTCTCTATTCGCAGCCCGCGCTGGATCGGTTATCTGACCGACTTTCTGCGCCTGAATAGACGGATGCACAACAAGTCTTTTACGGCGGACAACCAAGCTGCCATCGTGGGGGGACGCAATGTCGGAGACGAATACTTCGGTGCCGCGGAGGGAGTGCTCTTTGTCGATCTTGACGTCCTGGCTGTCGGGCCGGTCGTTGAGGAAATTTCGGTTGATTTTGACCGGTACTGGCACAGCGCTTCCGCCTTCCCGCTGGGCCGATTGCTGCCGTCTGCCGATTCTGCGCGACTGGCTGAGCTTGCCTCGGCTGCGCTGGGCATTGAGTCCGATCCCGCGGCGGAAAAATACATGAGCGCCTTACGCAATGCCCCGATCGTCCGGGAACTGATTGAAGGATGCCTGACGTTGGAATGGGCTGCCACGCAAGCGGTCAGCGATGATCCGGCAAAAGTCCTGGGGCTCGCCGCTGCTGAGGTAAACCTGCCTGAGAAGCTCAAACAGATCATCGGAGAGCCGGCATCGGAGGTACTGCTTGTGTCCGCCTACTTCGTTCCCACCGCTGCCGGTGTGGATGCCTTTGTTGCCATGGCGGACCGCGGGGTAGCCGTCAGGGTGCTGACCAATTCCCTGGAAGCCACCGATGTGGTCCCGGTCCATGCCGGTTACGCAAAGTGGCGTAAGCGGCTGCTTCAGGCGGGGATTGCCATCAGTGAATTGCGCCGCCTGTCCCCGGCCCGCGGGAAGAGAAAGCGAAAGGGCTCGTTCGGCCGGTCTGGATTGAGCCTGCACGCAAAGACATTCTCTGTGGATCGTTCACGCCTGTTCATCGGCTCCTTCAATTTTGATCCCCGGTCGGCGAATCTGAACACCGAGATGGGCGTTGTCATCGACAGTCCGGCACTGGCGAAGCGGATCGCAAAATTTTGTGAAAACCGCATTTCCGCCAACGCCTATCATGTGGGCCTGTCGGAGACGGGGGGGCTTTGCTGGATCGAGAATCGGCCCGGAGAGGTGATCCGCCATGACACGGAGCCGGGTACGAGCCTTTGGCGGCGCGCCGGGGTCCGGCTTCTCTCTCTTTTTCCGATTGAATGGCTGCTGTGAGGTCTGGTGTCTCTTCGGACAAGAATTCCATCCATGTTTTCCCCTTTCCCCTTTTCTTTTCTAAAACGGTTTCTCTCAGGGCGGCAGGCGGCAGGTATATCCGCCTGATTGACCCGGAGACGCCCTGAAAATCCTTAAAAAAATCCGCTACGATTTCGGTAGTCATGCTACTATATAAATAATTTAATTACTATCATTCATATGGTAAAAATTCTATTAAGTATCTGATATAATAGTAATATATGATTAAAAATTTTTGGTTCCAAAATTGCTTAGCTTAAGATACAGCTCAGCTTAGGGGAGCACTATTCTAAAAAGGGAGGGTTATCATGGGAACAGAAATGACGTTTAATACGATTCCGACTTTGATCAACCGCAATGTAATGCTGTATCCAGATCGTGTGGCGATCAAGGAGGTGGAGGGCAACCGGGAATATTCCTTCACCGATGTTAAAGACAGGGCAAACAGGATGGGGAACGCCCTGTATGGGCTCGGGCTGAAAAAGGGGGACCGGGTGGCCATACTGAGCCAAAACAGCGTAGAATACACGGAGGCGTCCTTCTACGTCCCCAATGCAGGCTTCATCTTCGTGGTCTGCAATTTTCGGCTGGCGGCGCCGGAAATGCTTGCCGTTCTGACCGATTCCGAACCGACCGCGCTGATCGTCCAGGATCAGTTTGTCGGAATGGCCCAGCAGCTCAAAGATTCCGTTCCTTCGGCCAAGCACTTCATCTATTTCGGGACACCCGACAAGAAACCCGAAGGATGGCTTGATTTCGAGGAAATGATCCAGAAGGCTTCCCCGGCGGAGCTGGACGTGGATATCTTTGAAGATGAAATCGCTATGCTCATGTACACAAGCGGCACCACGGGACTGCCCAAGGGGGTCATGCAGACCCACGCCAATTTTGTTCATGCCGGCCGCGTCTGTTCCAGACTCAACTTCCTGGATCTGGACAGCCGTGTCTGCATCATCTGCCCCCTCTATCACATTACGGCGCACTACACCCTGTTCGGGGCTTTTTATGTATCGGCTCCGTCCTATGTCTTTACGAAGTGGGACGTGGATCTCTTCCTGTCATCCACGGAAAAGTTCAAACTGACGGGCGGCATGCTTGCCACGCCGATGGTCATGATGATCCTCGATTCGCCGAATTACAAGAAATACGACGTCTCAAGCTGGAAGCACCTCTGGTTTGCCGGCGCAGGGATCATCCCCGCTGTTTACAAGAAATTCATTGATACCTATGGAAATATTCTCGGCGAACACCACGGGACGACGGAAACAACGGGCGTCACTACCAATCTGGGCCCTCGGGACATCCAGGACGCCTTTGATAGAGGCGACAACAACATCCTGGAATCCTGCGGAAGGGCGTCCTTCGACATGGAAGCCCTGATCGTGGATGAAAACGGTAAGCCGGTTCCAAAGGGCGGCGTGGGCGAGTTGATTGTCCGGGGCCCCGGTGTCACGCTGGGCTACTGGAGAAAGGAACCGGAGACCAAGAAGGCATTCCGGGGCGAGTGGTTCCATACGGAAGATGTCTGCTCCATCGATTCCTTCGGCTATATCCGCATTATCGACCGCCTGAAGGACATGATCATCACCGGCGGCGAGAATGTATATCCCGCAGAGGTCGAGAAGGTGCTGCATTCGAATCCGGCAATCAAGGAGTCCTGCGTCATCGGTACCCCACACCCGACCTGGGGCGAAGCCGTGACGGCGGTCTGTGTTCTCAATGCAGGGGCCACCATCACTCCGGCTGAGGTGACGGAATACTGTAAGGGAAAAATCGCAGGGTACAAGCTGCCGAGGGTTGTCCATATCGTGCCGTCCCTGCCTCGCAACGCTGCAGGAAAGATCCTGAAGAGAGATTTGCGTGAGCAGTTCGGGGGCGGCGCAAAATAGAAGAAATGCTAAGTAGAAAGAACTGATACATAACATAATTAAGGAGGGAATATTATGTCAGATCAGCACGGTGCAGGATGGGCTAATCCAATGCCCGCCGGATTCACAGCCTTGGCGATTGCAGTGATTATTTTCTACGCGGTGTTAACCGGGAAAGTAGGAAAAGAAGCCATGCCCATTGCGGGTATCTGGTTGATCGGTGGCTTCTTCGTGCAGGTGATTGTAGGGGTCATCGAGCTGAGGCTGGGCAATTCCTCCGGTGGCAACACCTTCACCTGGTTCAGTGCTTACTTCATGCTGGTAACCGGCTCCTTATGGATTTTCCAGTATTTTGCCGGCGTCTACGGGTGGAAGTTTGATCCCCGGATAACGGGATGGGCCTGGTTAACCATTACGCTTATCCTGTGGATGGAGATTCCGATGTTTGCCAAATCCATGCCGCTAGCCCCATTTGCAGCGATCGTTCCCATGTGTCTGGCTTTGCCGTTCATTACCGGCATATACATGGGGTTCCTGGATCACCATACCTATGCCCCGATTGCCGGCAATCTCGCTGGATTGTGTGGGGTACTTGCCATTTACGCAACTGCAGCGATGCAGACAAACATGGTATTCGGCAGGCAGGTATTGCCCTTTCCAGGCCCGATCATCAAGTAAGGTTTGTTTGAAACCGCAAGAGATGCCATGATAACCCCCGGATTTTCCTTCCTGTCCGCGTCCCCTGTCAGACAGGGAGGAAATCCGGGATTATCACACACCCAAAAACTGCACATCATCTTCATGCAGCATCAGGAACATCGGAAATTCTCAGAATATCCCCGGGGAATTCACGAAAGATCAACGGGAGATTAATCCGTCCGCGAAAAAGTCTGTCAGGAAAAGTTCGAGGACCAGGCTGAAGTATTGAAACAAGGTCAGGGAAGATGGTCAAGAGCTTAAAAGTCTGTGATTTCACGCCCAGGGAGGAGATTGAGAGAAGGCTGGATGCCTTGAGAGGGTTAATGGCAGATCAGGGCATCCATTTTGCGGTCATTCTCCAGAACGTGGACCTCTTTTACTTTACCGGCACGGTGCAGAAAGGCGTTCTCGTTGTTCCCGTGGATGAGCCCCCTGTTTTTTTTGTGGAAAAAAGTCTGTTTCGGGCTCTCTATGAATCGCCCCTTGAGATCACACCCATCAAGAAGATCAAAGAAACCAGGGAGATCCTCAGGGAGAAGAATGTGCTCAGAGGAAACGGTGCCATGGAGCTCGATGTGGTTCCCTTTCTTCTCGCTGAAAAATGGAAATCCATCCTGGGTTATGACCACGTGGCAGACGTGTCGCCTTTGATCAGGCAGGTGAGGCTGGCGAAAAGCGAGTTCGAAATTCGACAGATTCTCAAATCGGGAGAGATTGTGTCCCATGTGTTTCGGAAAGCCGTGGATGTTGTGAGGGAGGGAAGGCAGGAGGTTGCGATTGAGGCGGACCTTGTCGCCGAAGGCAGGCGCAGGGGCCATCAGGGGCTGCTGCGCATGAGAGGATTCAACCAGGAGATGACCTGTGCCTTGGTGACCCAGGGCTATTCGTCCACGGTTGCATCGGGCGCCGATGTGCCCATCGCGGGGTTCGGACTGACACCGGCCGTCGGCCAGGGTTCTTCCGCCAACATCGTGAAAAAGGGCATCCCTCTCATCGTGGATTACGGTGGGGGGTACAACGGCTATGTCACCGATGAAACGCGGGTCTATGTGGTGGGGGAGATGAAGGAATGCTTCCGAAAGCCATATGAGGTGTCACGGGAGATCATCGAAGACATGATGGATTATGTGAAGGAGGGCGTTGATACCGTGGAGAGCTTCACGAGGGCCCTCGATCATGTGAAACGGGCAAAGCTGGAGGAGTTTTTTATGGGCCACGGCGAAGGGCAGGTGGCCTTTATCGGGCACGGATTTGGCCTCGAACTTAACGAAATGCCTGTCATTACGGCGCGCCACAGGATGGTGCTCCGGGAGGGCATGGTCATGGCCGTTGAGCCGAAATTCATCATCCCCAACGAAGGCGCTGTAGGCATAGAGGTCGATTTTATCGTGCGAAAAGATGGGTTGCAAAGGATTGTGGAGACGCCTTTCGACATTGTGTCTATCCCCGATTCCCCGTCGGGATCAAGAGACCGTGGTGACAACTGTCCGGATGCTTGAGGCTCCAGGGGATTTCATGGGGGATCAAGGCTGTTTCTCGAAACCGGGAAAGAGGAATGATTACGGCGGTGGAGCAGCAATGGCAGGGGAAGAAACCTTCCAGGTCAGGGGACCGGCTGTTTGCTTTTTCGATGAGGCATATATTTTGCGTTTCTTAGGGCATTCGTGGGGGGAAGCGGTTGCAGTTGACTGAAGATCAAGATTCCAACATTAATTGGATAGCGAGGAAAGAAGGTGGAAGTTATGGAAAATCTGTTGACTGATGAAACAAAAATGTTCCAGCAAATGATTCACAGGTTTTGTGAAAAGGAAATAAGACCGATTGCCGGAGACATTGATGAAAAGGAAGAATATCCTTCTGAGATATTGGCAAAACTGGCAGAGATGGGTGTCGGAGGCATCATTACTCCCGAGCAGTACGGAGGCAGCGGATTAGGCTGGGTCGGGGCTTGCATTGCCATGGAAGAACTGGCCCGCGTGTCGGCAGCGGTCGCGTTGGCTGCCGGGGCCACCAGTTTTTATTTCGCCTATCCGATTCTGGAGGCTGGGACTGAAGAACAGAAAGAAAAATACGTCACTGCCGCCGCCTACGGAGAAAAAACGGGAACCATCGCCTTCATCGAGGCCAATTCCGGTCCAGATATAGCAAAAATAGAGACAACGGTTGAGGATAAAGGGGATTCCCTGGTTTTGAAGGGTAGCAAGATGTCGGTAGTCAATGCGGACAATGCCGACGATCTCCTTGTCTTTGCCAGGATGATAACGGGTGGACAGCCGGGCGATTTTGTCCTGGTCGCTGTGGACTCAAAGTCACCGGGGATTGTGGTCCGGAAAATTCCCAAGATGGGCATGAATGCCGTATCCACCTGCGAGGTGGACTTCAATGAGGTGCAAGTGCCGAAAGAAGCGCTGATCTCTTCAGGCGAGGCATGCCTTGGCCTGCTCACCAATGCCCTGGACCACTTCCGCCTGGTCTTCGGGGCGGTCGGACTGGGGATCCTGCAGGGCGCCTTTGAAGAGGCCCTGGCATATTCGCAAGCCCGGCTAGCCTTTGGTAAACCGATCTGTGCCTTCCAGGCGGTCGGATTTTACCTGGCCGATATGTTCAAAATGAGCCGGATTGCCAGGATTATGATTTACCAGGCCGCTTTCAAGGCGGATCATGGCCAGGACATTTCCCTCGATGCGCAGGTTGCAAAGCTTTTTGCGTCGGAATCCTGCATGTGGGTTGCAGACAGGGCTTTGCAGGTGCACGGTGGATACGGATTTTCCGTTGAATATCCGATTTCACGATATTTCCGGGAAGCACGGCTGATGGAAGTCGGTGAAGGGACATCGGAGACGTTGAAAGAAACGATCCTTCAAAGACTCGGGTTACCGACATGACGTACAGGTTGGAACCCGTTATTCTTTAAAAGACAAAACCTTTGTAGCATCCGCAAGACCGCCACCTTTCTTAAGCCGTAACCCGTTGATCGGGGCCCGGCTCAAGGAAGGTGGTTTCCGCATGTAAGGCAGGTTCTTTCTGGCTATATTATCTCATGATCCTGAGTGTTTAGAGACAATCATTTTGTGAAATTCAAAACTGGATCACATGAGTTGAATGAGACTCGGTCCGATAGCTTTTATAATTTCAAGAAATACAATATGTTGCAAATACATTATTTAAATTAATTCAAAATCGAATTATAATGTCCGGCAAAACCGGTTCGGTAACATGTTCTGTTGTTCAATTCTTTCTCCCGGCAAGACGATTTCAAAGACTCGATGGCGTAGATTTGGCTGATTTGACCCATAAAAACCCGGTACCGTATTTTTTATTTTGACTCTTTCCGGCAGGCGGCTTTAAAATAGCCTGTCCAAGATAGACTTGGGGCAATGCACCTTTCATAAAAGGGATATCGGGAGCATCCATGAGCCGCAATACGTTCCCGGCGCCTGTCTTGGAGGGTACTATTTTCTCAAAAGCCGGATTATTCATAACACTGGAAACATGCAACCAGGAAGCGCAGCCGTTCTCATTCGACAAAAGAAAACAGGCCACAAACAGAAGTTCAGTCCTGATTGCGAGGATATTAACAGATCAATGGAAACGTTCAACATCACCGGGGCTGTTGCTCGAAAAAATCCACTCGACAGCCGAAGGACCTGCATTCCGGAATAGTGTTTAAAACAGCGAGGGTATTATGGGCAGCGATATGATTTATGAAATGGTTACGGAAGACATCATCAGTACCATAACCGATGAGATCAACATCGGCAGCCTGGCCGTTGAAAGAGTTTGCCAGATTTTAAGCGACAGCGAAGTAGCGGGAGAGGTTTTAACCCGCGTCATAACTCGAGAAAAATTCCACGGCTTGAATTTGCTGGACGTGATAAATAATGAATTTAAGGAGTTGAATTCAATATTTCAAGATTCCTATGACGGGATCAGCGTCGTAAACAAAAACGGGATGGTCACGCGGGTCAATAAGGCCTTTGAGAGATTGACCGGCATAAAGATCAAGCATGTCCTCGGGGTTAATCTCCACAAGATAAAAAAAGAAGGGAATTATTTTGATCCCACTGTGGCGCTGAAGGTGCTGGAAACGGGTAAACCGGTCACCATCCTGCAGAAGTTTGCCAAGGGAAAGGAAATCATGGCCATCGGAAACCCTGTTTTCGATGAAACCGGAAAAGTCATCTGGGTGGTGGTCAACCTCAGGGATGTGACGGAATTGAAGCAGCTCGAGGAAAAGCTGAGAAAAACACAGGAACTGAATGCCCAGTATCTCTTTGAAATGGAGAACATGAGAAAAAAATATACCAGCGAACATTGCCTGGTATCCAAAAGCAAAGAGATGGAAAAAATTATAGAATTGGCCACAAGGGTGTCCATGGTGGAAAGCCCGGTGCTCATTCAGGGAGAGTCGGGAGTCGGAAAGGAAATTATTGCCAATGTCCTGCACAACATGAACACCAAAAGAAAGAAAGGCCCCCTGATCAAGGTGAACTGTGGCGCCATTCCAAAGGAGTTGATAGAGAGTGAGTTTTTCGGCTATGAGCCCGGTGCGTTTACGGGGGCGAGTCGATGCGGAAAGCCCGGTTTTTTTGAGCTGGCTCACAAGGGCACCATTTTTCTTGATGAAATAGGAGATCTTCCTCTGGGCTTGCAGGTCAAACTATTGCGTGTCCTGCAGGAGCATGAGATTACCAGGCTTGGCGGCGTGAAAACGATCAAGATTGATGTACGGGTAGTGGCGGCGACGAACAGAGACCTGGAAACCATGATAAAGGAAAAATCTTTTCGTGAGGACCTTTATTATCGAATCAATGTAATCCCCCTTAGAATCCCATCGCTGCGTGAACGAAAGGATGATATCGCTCCCCTCCTTTTCCATTTCCTCGACACCTATAACAGGAAATACGACTTGAAAAAAAGCCTGTCGGATGAAGTGGTGGAGTGCCTGCTGAAATACGAATGGCCGGGGAATGTCCGGGAGTTGATCAATTTGATCGAAAGGCTTGTGGTCACGACCGATGTTCAGCAGATAGGCCTGGAGCATCTGCCCCATCGATACCGGACCCAGGTGGACAATAATTTTTATCGGATGCACCAGATGAATCTGACTGAGGCCATTGAAGAACTGGAGCGTTATATGGTAAGCAAGGCCGTAAAGTCTCAAAAGAGCACTTACAAGGCGGCTAAAGTACTGGGAGTAAGTCAAAGCACCGTAGTGCGTCTGGCTAAAAAATATAAGGTGAATCATTGCTGATGCGGCTCTGTCTAAAATGATTCTTCTGTAATGCGATGTTTCATTTTTATCTGTAGAGGAAACGCAGCGGCAGACGCTTTTTGAATCATGAAGCATACGATCATACATTTCAGATACTTGCGGGTATGCGTATGGTTGATGTTTCTGTGCTCGCCCTTTTGAAATCTGTTTTCCCCCTTCTTTTTCAGCCGAAGTATTTTGACTTGAATAATTATTCACCCAAATATTCCGTGATTTGAAAGCGCAGAAAACCGGATGAATCATAGCCGGTTTGTCCGAGTTAAATATGACTTATTTTGTACAATATGGTAATCCATTGCAATCATTCATTTTTAAGATAGTTCATTCTTTTGAGTCAACAATGAATCAAAAATGTTTGGACTCCTTTGAGTGAAGAGGAGGCTCTTAGCGCTGCCTGTAAGGGTTTTACGGGAAATACCAAGGGCATATTTTTTGCGACATCCCCTATTAACTGAAACATAATCATTAATTGGAAAGGGGGCTTCGTCGCAGGTTCTTCTGGCAGCTTGTAAAAGCTTTCCGACCGGTAATGGATTAAAAACTAAAGAGGGGGGGGTAAAACTTAAAAGCCATGTATGAAACGATCAATCTGATAGTTGAGGAAGGGATCGCGACGGTTACCTTGAACCGGCCGCCGGTAAACCCGTTAAACAGCAAAATGTTTGCTGAGCTTGGTCAGGTCGCGGCTGAGCTTGAAGCGGACCCGGCTGTCCGGGTGGTCATCATTACCGGTTCCGGCGACAAGGCTTTTGTGGCAGGCGCAGATATCAATGAGATGAAGGATCTTACTCCGGTAGCAATGTATAAATTTTGCCAGGTATCCGGATCCGCATTTCGCGCCCTTGAAAATATATGCAAACCGACGATTGCCGCGATCAACGGGCTGGCCTTCGGCGGCGGCTGTGAGCTGACCTTGACCTGCGATTTCCGAATTGCGGCGGATACGGCCAAGTTTGCGCTTCCGGAAATCAACCTGGGCATTATGCCCGGTGGTGGAGGAACGCAGCGTCTGCCGCGCCTTCTGGGTGCTGCCAAGGCGAAAGAGATGCTCATGCTGGGGGATATTATCGATGCCAATGCCGCCTGTCAATGCGGTCTGGTCAACAAGGTTGTTCCCCTGTCCGAACTGATGAACGAGGCGAAAGCCCTGGCGAAAAAGCTGGCGGGGAAATCATCCCTTGCCCTGTCCATCATTAAAAATTCGGTGAATCAGGGCTTGAACATGAACCTGGGAGAAGCCCTGGATTTCGAGACGAAAAATTTCATTCTGGTATTTACCGGCGATGATCGCCGGGAAGGGTTCAGCGCCTTTGTGGAAAAGCGCAAACCGAAATTTACATAGACAGGGGTGCCGGTATCGAGGTGCCGTCATCCGAAGGGCGCCCTTTCGGGGGCGTGGTGAATTCTGAGTTGAGGTGAATCTAAGTTCAACGAGATTGGAGGGGGTTTTATATGAGAAATGTTTGTATTATTGCTGGTGGCCAGAATTTGTGGGGAGTGCGTCAGGCCACACAAAGAGACATGATCCAGGAGGCCGGCAAGGCTTGTTTCAACGATAATCCGGCCGTTACAAATAAGGATATTGACGGGTTTATCGTGGGAGCATGCCATACGGAGCGCTGTTCCTTTCAGACCCACCTGGCGCCGCAGGCTGCAGAATGCCTGGGTATCAAACCCGTCAACCTCTGTTGCCGGGTCGAGCTTCTGTGCGCAACGGGAAGCACCGGTATTATTTTAGCTGATGCGATGATCCGAAGCGGCAAGGCGGACGTGGTCATGGTGGTGGGTGTGGAAAAGCTTTATATGCCCCAGCGCTGGGAAATACCATTCAGCGAGTTGGGAACCTGCGACCATGAATTTGACTGTACAAATGGGATGGGGCTTCCGCCGCCGGCCTTTGCAACAGTCGCCCAGCAGCACATGAAGCTCTACGGCACGACGGAAGAGCAGCTGGCCATGGTTGCGGTCAAGAATCGCCGCAACGGCTTGAACAACAAAAATGGCCAGATGCAGAAAGCGATTACCCTGGAAGAGGCGATGAGTTCGAGAATAATCGTCCGCCCGTTGAAACTGACGGACTGCTGTCCCGTTACGGACGGCGGGGCGGCCGTCATCCTGGCCTGTGAGGAAAAGGCCAAGGATCTGACCGACAAGCCCCTTGTTTACATCCGGGGGACCGCACAGGCGACCCAGCACCAGATGTCTGCCAATTTCAACAACGGCATCTGGTCAACGTGGGATACCTTGAGGATTGCAGGCGAGCAGGCCTATAAACACGCCAGGGTGACTCCTCAGGATATCGATGTCGCCCAGACCCATGACTGCTTCACGATTTCGGAAATCGTTGAAATGGAAGAACTCGGATTCTGCAAAAAGGGAGAGGGAGGCCCCTTTGTCCAGGCGGGCAAAAACGACTTCGGTGGCCAGGTGGCCGTCAATACGGATGGAGGTCTGCTTTCCTGCGGTCACCCCTTCGGGGGAACCGGCCTCCGCCAAGGCATTGAAATCATGCACCAGTTAAGGGGCGATGCCGTGAAGCAGGTGGAGGGGGCAAGAATCGGTCTGACCCATAATCTGAGCGGCTTGATCTCTGCACACACAGTCTTAATTTACGGGAGGGATATGGAATAATGAGTATCACAGAAGGTAAATATGCAGCTTCAATGGATATGTGGCCTCTGCAGGGCAAGAAGTTCACCCGGATTTACCCCTTTTTCGACAATCTGAAAGAAGGGAGGCTGACGACCACCAAGTGCAAAGATTGCGGTACCCTGTCGTTTCCCCCCCGCGGGGTGATCTGCCCTGAATGTTTATCGGAAAACCTGGAATGGGTCGATCTCCCCACCAAGGGTACGGCTCTGAGTGTAACCTATGAAGAGGTGGGTGTGCCGATCGGCTTTGAAACCCCGCTGGTTCACGCAATGGTTGATCTGGGCGGTGTTCTGACCCTTTTCAGCCGCATCAAGGACTGTCCGATGGGGGCCTTGAAGGTGGGGGACGAAGTGAAACTGGTGGTTTTCCCGGTGGATCCGCAGCCCTTTGACGGCAAAAAGGGTGAAGATAATGTGATTCAGAGAGTCTTTTTCTGCTTCGAAAAGGCCTGAAATGAATAGACGCCGTCATCCCCCGGAGGATCCTCCGGGGATGACGGCTTATCCTCTGCTTTAATATTTTTTGAGCAGTCAACCGTCAAGGGGGGTGAGCACTTGGACTTCGAGCTTGATCAAGATCTATTAGCACTCAAGGAATCCGTGCAAAAGCTGGTGCAGGAAAAGGTGGCGCCAAGGGCTGGGGAACTCGATGAAATCGGTGGTTATCTCTGGGATATCAAAGAGGCTTTCGCGGAGAACAGGATCCTGGCGATTCCTTTTCCCACGGAATACGGCGGCACTGGTGGCAAGGCCCTTCCAATGGCGATCGCTGTGGAGGAAATATCGAAATTCAGCTGCAGTGTGGCCATGATGCTGAGCGGGCAGTGCCTTGGCTCGGCGGCAATCACCATTGCCGGAACGGAAGAACAGAAACAGCGGTTCCTGCCGGACCTGGCTCGAGGGAAGACGCTGGCGGCCTATGGGCTTACCGAGCCCGACGCCGGTTCGGACGTAGCCAGCCTTCAGACCACAGCCGTGCGGGATGGGGATGACTACGTGGTAACCGGATCCAAGAGGTTTATAACGTATGGAGATGTCGCGGACATCATGACCCTGTTCGTAAAGACCGTCGATTCCGATACCAAGGAAAAGAAAGTGTCCTGTCTGGTGGCGGAGAAAGGGCCAGGCTGGATTGTCAGCAAGTTGGAGCATAAAATAGGTATTAAGGGGTCGACAACGACGGAGTTGTTCCTCGAAGACTTTCGGGTTCCTGTGAAAAACCTGCTGGGCAAGGAGGGGGACGGATTTAAAATCGCGATGCAGGTACTGGATAAAACGAGAACGAGCATTGCAGCACAGGCTGTCGGCATGGCGCAGGGCGCCTTGGACTGTGCGGTTCAGTTCGCCCGTGAGCATCTGCAGAGCGGCAAGCCGATCGGAAGAAAGCAGGGCATCCAGATGAAGCTGGCCGACATGGAAATGAAGACGGAGGCCGCGCGCTACCTCACCTATATGGCTGCGGATAAATATGACCGTCACGATCCGGATCGGGGCAGGTACTCGGCATGCGCCAAAGCCTATGCCTCCGATCTGGCCATGGAGGTGATCGGCGGCGCGATCCAGGTGCTGGGGGAATATGGCTACACCAAGAATTATCCGGTGGAAAGGATGTTTCGGGATGCCAAAGTTCAGCAGATTTACGAGGGGACAAATGAGATCCAGCGGATCGTTATCGCCCGGAGTCTGTTGGGGAAAGGTTTTTAAAAAAATATTCAGCTGAATTTCTGCACGGCCCTGCGCAGGCCGTTTGAAATCGAAAGGGAGGCGGAGAATGAAGGAAGTCAAGACAGTGGGAGTGGTGGGTTTCGGTGTGATGGGTGCTGCCATCGGGCTCAATGCCGCAATGAGCGGCTATCGGGTTGTATTCAAGGAACTCAATGACGATCTGGTCAAGTCCATGTATGACAAGTTCGTGGCTAAGGCCATGGCCAAGAGGGTGCAGTCGGGAAAGATGTCTCAGGAGGAGGCGGACAAAATTTGCGGGACGATCACGGGAACTTCCAATTTCGAAGATTTGGCCGTATGCGATCTGATCATCGAGGCCGTCGTGGAAAACATCGATCTGAAGATTCAGGTCTTTGAACAAATTTCGAAGGTGGTCCCGAAGGATACCATCATTGTGAGCAACACCTCGACCTTTCCGATCGCAACGCTCATGCAGAAGGTCGACAATCCGGCAAGGACCGCCGGTCTCCATTATTTCTTCCCGGCGAACGTCAACCGTCTGGTTGAGGTGATCCGTCAGAAGGCAACCAGTGACGAAACCTACGAGGCGCTCATGGCCTTTGCGAAAGGGAATAAGAAGGTGGCGATCACGGTCATGGACTTTCCCGGATTTGCCGTCAATCCTGTCTTTATTGCCGCATACATGGTTCTCGATAATTTTGCCGGAGATAAATACAACATCGCGACGCTGGAAAGCATCTCCCAGGAGTTCCTGGGCCTGAAATTCGGCATCATGTGGGTGCAGAAGGGTGCCGGTCTGGGCACATGCTATCATGCCGCGGTTTCGATGGTTGAGTATCTCGGCAATACGGACATCGGATATCCGCCGGTTCCGGCTTTCCTTAAGAAAAGTTTTGAAGAAAAAATGGATTGGAACCTTGAGGAAGGTCCCGTTCTGGAGGATAAGGCTGCCCGCAGTGCGGTGGGTGACCTTCTGCTTGGCTCGGTTTTCTGCATTTCCAAGCATCTGATCGCCAAGAAGGTCGTATCCGTTGAGGATCTGGACCTTGGGATCCGGACCTCCCTCGCGTGGCCGAAAGGACCCTCCCAGATGATGAATGAAATGGGAGAGGAAAAAGCCCGCAAACTGATGCAGCTGGCAGTTGACAAAGGCTTTTTCAAGATGCCGCCTATGTAAGATTCCTCGGAGTGCTTTACTCCTCTTTTTCGGCTTCCAGGCAGTCCCTGCTGTCTGGAAGCCGTTTTTTTTATCGTTCATCCAAGCCGGGTCACTCGTCCCGATGCTGGAACACGACATTACGGAAAAACCGGACGAGGGCCTGTTTGCGGGTGCGCTCTTCCAGCTGATAGGGGATGAGTTTCTGGGGGGGCCAGCGGAGCAGCGACATTTCATATTCCATGATTTCGCCGTACGCGTTGTTCAGATACCACGCATACAGGAGTCCGAAAAGCAGGCCTGGAGGAAGAAATCCCTCCCGGTCATTGAGCGTGATCCCGAATGTGTTCGGGTCATGGGGCTTCGGCATCATGCGAGCCAGGCGGAGATAGGTTCGCAACGCTCCATCATCGAGAAAGCATCGGCGTTCCTCCACAGGACGCAGCCGGATCTCGTAACGCCGTGCGCCCCATTGATTTCCGTTTTCCGGATTGATCCAGCATCTGCTCTCCACGTACTGCCCCAGCAGCGATTCACCCAGGGCGATGAGAAGATTATCCCGGATCCGCTCCGGATCGTCGCTGACCTGTTCGTGGATCTTCAACAGGCCGTCTTCGGGATCATAGTATCCCAGGACGTTATCCCATTCCTTGCTCCTCGTCCATCGGGATGCGGGGATGATCTGCGCCGCACGGAAAAAGTCCAGGTGCGTGATTCGGATATCCCTGTTTTCCCAGATAATTTCGCGCATGATTTCTCGAAGGCTCCGGGGATGAAACTGCTTTTCCGCCAGCACGGCGTCTGCTTCCCGATAGTAGCAACAAAGAGGCGGGGCTCCTGTAACGGTGTTGTTTGACGACCGTGTCGGTATCGCCCGCGAAGAGGCGTGCTTGCGGTTAAGCCCCAACCGCTGATGCGCGACAAGAAGCGTCCGCACGGCAAGGGCAAATTTCTGGGGATCGTGGTGGATGACACCGGCACTCTTGAGCCGTTCCGGGGAATAGACCGTTGCCTCCAGCGGGAGAACCCCCAGGCTTTCGACGCGGCTGCGGTCAAGATAAATGGGGCTCTTCCCTTCCAGGGCATAGTTGCGGAGCACATCACCCGAGATGTGCTCCAGATTGGCGCTTAAGACGACGTCGAAGAGGCCCTCGGCGCCGCCTTCAACATTATGTCCATACGCTTCCACAAGCTCAGACACATAAAGGCCGCGATTCCACCGGCGCCTCGATATGTCCGTCTCTCCTGCCTGTACCAGGAAGTTGGCTCCGAGGATTTTCAGGGCCTTGCTGTTCTCCCGAATCGCCTGAACAATAGCTGGGACCTGGAGGATCGGCATGATGCTTGTGTACAGGCTGCCCGGCGCGAACAGGATGACGTCCGCCTCTCGAATCGCATTGCAGACCGCCTGGCTGACGAGGGGAGCATCGCAGCATTCGATGGATACGCGGTCGATCGGCAGATGGCGGCGTGTGATCGCCGATTTATCCTGCCCCCTGACGGCAACGCCATTGCTGTATCTCAAAACCAGCTGTCCGGGGGTTGCCGTTGCAGGATGAAGCGTTCCGGGAGGTACTCCGATGGCGCGGGAAAGCAGCTCGATGCCTTCCGTAACGGCAGCCAGCCCGGGCGGGTGATCGATCGTCCGTCCGGCTGATTTGAAAATGGCGGAGGTGAGCATCAGATTGCCCAGGCAATGACCTCCCGGCGAAATGGTCGGCCCGTCTCCGCCCTGGGAAATATAGGTTCCCAGGGATGTGAAAAGGTTTGACAACGGCTTGGGTACGGATTTGCGCAGATCCTGGGGCAGCAGCAGGATAGGATTGGCCACGTATCGGAATTTTCTGAATCCTTCCGGAAACCGGTAATTAAAGACGGTATGAATAGCGCGGACGAGCTGTCCGGTTGCGACATCATCAAGGCCGTAAGTCTCCTGGAGGGTTTCGCGCAGGATCAGGGAAAGGAGAACCTTGCGAAAATCGCCGATTCCAATCATCGGCAACTCCTTCAGGAGCAGCCCTGTCGAGCCCCCGTCATCCGTCGTGCAAACCACCACATCCATGGTGGAGAATTCCTGCTTCAATCCCACGAAGGGATTTTCCGGCCACTCGGCCAGCCGGGAATTCCCGCCGACGACCGTGGAGAGGCCGGTTCCGCCGCCGAAAACCACGACCCGTTTATCACAGCCTTCGCGGGAATAAACCGAGTCAACCAGACCGAAGATGGACCCTCTGTGGGGCCCCTTGGGGATCGTTTCGTTGATGACCATCTCCAGAAGCTGGTCAACGTATTGGCCGATTTCTGATGTCTTCATTGGAGATAGAACTTACCTCATGAGAAGAGCCCTGTGAAGACCGGTGAGCTCAAGAATTGATAAGATGTAAGGGATATAAACCTGATTTTATAAGAAGAGGATATAGGGAAATCACTTCTGACTGTCAATAAAAAAATGAGGAAAATTTACGGATCGATCAACTTTGCTGCGCATGATCCGCACCCGGATGATCAGACCTTTGCGCACCGAATGCTCATCGCCTGATCCGGAGACATTCTCTTTTCTTACAGGCTGAATATTTGCAGGGTTCCCGCACAGTAAATTTTTTTAAAAAAACCTTGATATCTCATTAAATTCATATATTATTCCGCAACTTGGAGGAGATTATGAACAGTTTGCCAAAATGCTACGACAAGGTTGCTTCGTTAATCAAAAAGGGCGTCGATATTCCCAATCCCCTGACCATCGATCTGGGTGATGAGGTGGCCGCAGATCAGATTTCCGGAACGGGTGTCAGGATCTATCCCGGATGCAGAATTTACGGAAAAGAGACGGTCATATCGGCCGGGTGCCGGATCGGGTATGAAGCTCCGGTTACGATCGATAATTGCCAGCTGGGACCTGACGTCGAACTGAAGGGGGGATTTTTTACCAAGTCTGTATTTCTGGAAAAGGCCAACATGGGATCCGGGGCACAGGTGCGTGAAGGCTGCATCCTTGAAGAGGAGGCCAACGGCGCCCACTGTGTCGGAATAAAACAGACGATCCTTTTCCCTTTCGTGACGCTTGGCAGCCTGATCAACTTCTGTGATTGCCTGATGGCCGGCGGAACAAGCCGGAAGGATCACAGCGAGGTGGGCAGTTCCTATATTCATTTCAACTTTACTCCGGATGGGGATAAAACCACCGCGTCGCTCTTCGGTGACGTTCCGCGGGGCGTCATGCTCAATCAGCCCGCCATTTTTCTCGGTGGCCAGGGCGGCACGGTGGGGCCGTCGCGAATGGGATACGGAAATGTCGTTGCTGCCAATTCGGTGCTGAGAAATGATTTTATGGAGGACAATCAGCTGATTGTCGAAAAATTGCAAACGGGAAAGAAAACGGATTTTCGGCCCAGGGCTTATCCCGGCATCCGCCGGGTCGTAGAGAACAGCATCATCTATATCGCAAATCTCATGGCCCTTGAGCAGTGGTACTTTTATGTCAGGAAGCCGTTTCTGGATCGGCAGGAATTCGGTGGGCTCATGTTTTCCGGGCTGCTTGATAAGCTGGCGCTGGGGAGAAAAGAGCGGATCAAGCGTTTGCAGGTGCTTTCTGAAAAGGCAAAAATGTCTCCTCAAAAGGATGAGGGAACGAACCCGGAAGCCGCTGGAAGAAACGAATTCTCCGGCAGGTTTGACGAGCTAGAAGCGCTTTTTGCCGCGGGCGCAAGGGAGCATGGGAACGAACAGCCCCGCGATGAGTTCCTCTTCGCCTTTGATAGCGCAAGGGGTGGGGCGCAAAACGATTATATTGCCGTCATACAGGGGCTTCCCGCGGAAATCTCCGGACAGGGAACGCGATGGCTTCAAGGGATTGTCGATGACGTTTGTTCAAAGGCAGGGGAAATTGTGCCCTCGCTCAGATTATTCGGCAACTGATTTTAATCCATTATTTCAAGGGAGGAATGTTATGGGGAAACTGTTTGGCACTGATGGAGTCCGGGGAGAAGCAAATCGGTATCCCATGAACGCGGAAATCGCCTTCGCCATAGGGCAGGCAATTGTCTATATCCTGAAAAAAGAGCATACACGTCCAAGGATCGTGATCGGGAAAGACACCCGCATTTCAGGATATATGCTTGAGAGTTCCCTCGAGTCGGGGATCACCTCAATGGGAGGCAATCCCTATCTGCTCGGCGTTCTGCCCACTCCGGGGATTGCTTATATTGCCCAGAGTATGCGGGCCCACGCAGGGATCGTCATTTCCGCTTCACACAATCCATATCAGGACAACGGCATCAAGATTTTCTCCGGCACCGGGTTCAAACTTTCCGATGAGCAGGAGGAAGCTATTGAGAATCTCATGCTGAGCAATACCCTGCATACCCTGGTGCCGCCGGTCAAGGATATGGGGCAGGCCTTCCGCGTGTGGGACGTACACGGCCGTTATATCGTATTCCTGAAGAACACGTTTCCCCGTGATCTGTCCATAGAGGGCATGAAGATCGTTCTCGATACCGCCAACGGCGCAACCTACAAAGTTGCCAGGGAGACTTTCTGGGAGCTGGGGGCGGATCTGCAGATCATCCACGACGAACCGAACGGGATCAACATCAATGAAAATTGCGGGTCACAGCATACGCAGGATCTGAGGAAAAAGGTTGTTGAACAAGGCGCCGCCATCGGCCTTGCCTTCGATGGCGACGGAGACCGCCTGATCGCTGTCGATGAAAAAGGGCAGGAGATAACAGGTGATCAGATCCTTCTCATTTGCGCCAAAGTGCTCAAGGAGCAGGGCACATTGAAGAACGATCTCCTGGTGAGCACGGTGATGAGCAACTTAGGGTTGCGGGTGGCCTGCAGGAAATACGGGTTCAAACACCACGCCTCACAGGTGGGGGACCGTTATGTCCTGGAGGACATGCTGAAGTTGGGCGGCGTTATCGGCGGGGAGGAATCGGGTCACATGATATTCCTCGAGCACCACACAACAGGGGACGGTATCCTTACCGCTCTACAGCTGATTGCCGCCATGGTCCGGACCGGAAAACCCCTGTCTGAGCTTGCCGCGTTGATGGACATTTATCCCCAGAAACTGATCAATGTCGATGTGAAGAGCAAGCCTGACATCAGTACCGTACCGCAGGTCATGGAGGTCATAGGCCGGATAGAGAAGGAACTCGGCGAGGAGGGCCGCATTCTGGTCCGCTATTCCGGAACGCAGAATATGTGTCGGGTCATGGTTGAGGGGCCTTCCGTGGCGGTGACAGAGACATATTGCCAGGAGATTGCGAACATTGTCAAGAAGTCCATCGGCTGAGACCGGAAAGAGGGGCGGCTCCGCCAACAATTCAATTCGAGGAGAAAAGGTATGCCTATAGAGGTTTTCATAACGAACGACTTCGAACACATGAGCCAGGTTGCGGCGGGTCTGGTAAAGAAGATAATCCTTGATGTGTCGGAGAAAAAAAAAGAGATTGTCCTGGGGCTGGCCACCGGGAACTCGCCGACCGGAATGTATAAGCATCTGGCCCGGGCGGCCAATGTCGGCGAGTTTGACAGCCGCCGAATCAGAAGCTTCAATCTTGACGAGTATGTCGGTCTGCCCGGCGAAAACATCCAGCAGCGGGTCATCCACCCGGAAAGTTACTGCTACTTTATGATTCAGGAGTTTTTCGGCCTGCTGGAAAAAAAATTCAGGGAAACAAGTGTGCCCTTCGGTTCCCTGATTGATCAGAAGGTGCTGATCCGGGAGCTTGAGAACCATCCCGGGGACTGGGAATACAAAGGTACGAGCGCAGGGAAGTCCATCGTCATAAAGCAGAAAACCCGGTCGGAGTACCTTGCGTGGATCAAGAAAGACATCCTGGACGGATATCGGCGCAAAATCAGAAAGGCCGGAGGAATCGACCTCCAGGTCATTGGTGTCGGAGGGCGCGGGCATGTCGCCTTCCACGAATCGGGAATCCCTTTCAAGGGGAGTTCGGTCATGCTGGTCAAGCTTGACGAGAACACCATTCATAACTCAGTGACAGACGGGCATTTCCCCTCGGTAAAAGACTGTCCGAATTACGCCGTATCCATGGGGGCGGAGCTTGTCTACCAGGCTGAACATGTCGTTCTTCTGGCGAACGGAGAGCGGAAGGTCGAGTCGGTGACCCGGTCCCTTCTCGAGGACGTGACCCCCGATGTGCCGATTTCCTATGGGCAGAAATGCGCCGACAACGGCGGCAACCTCATCTACGTCCTGGACAAGGTCGCAGGCGGAGAACTTCTGAAAAATCACGATGTGCTGAAAGCCAGGAAGATTGTCCTTCAGGACCTGACCTGAAAGCCGGTTCATCTGCCCATGGGTATAAATCTGCCCATGGGTCAGCTCCTTCGGGAGCCCCGGTAGCTCAGGGCGGCTTCAATGAACCGCTGGAACAGGGGGTGGGGCTCCGTCGGCCGGGACTTGAATTCCGGGTGGAACTGGCAGCCGAGGAACCAGGGATGATCCTTGATCTCCACAATCTCCACGAGCCTGCCGTCCGGTGACCGGCCTGTAATCTGCAGGCCGCACGCCTCGAGCCGTTCCTGGTAATGCCCGTTGAATTCGTAGCGGTGGCGGTGGCGTTCCCCGATATTCCGCTCGCCGTAAGCTTCATAGGCCAGGGAGCCGGTGGAGAGTTCGCAGGGGTAGGACCCCAGCCGCATGGAAGCCCCCATATCCTGGATGGTTTTCTGCTCCGGAAGCAGGTCGATGACGGGATGGGGGGTATCCTCATCAAATTCCGAACTGTTGGCCTTGTCCAGCGAACAGACATGCCGGGCATATTCCACGACGGCCATCTGCATCCCAAGGCAGATGCCGAAAAAAGGCACCTTGTTTTCCCGGGCATAACGGATGACCTGAATCATTCCCTCGATGCCCCGGTTGCCGAAACCGCCGGGAACCAGGATGCCGTCCACGTTTTCCAGCTGATGGTTGAGGCCGTTCATCTCAATCTTTTCAGAATCGACGAAGCGCAGATTGACCTGGCAGTCATTGCCGATCCCCCCGTGCACCAGGGCTTCGTTGAGGCTCTTATAGGAGTCGGTGAGATTCACGTATTTGCCTACAATGGCAATGTTGACTTCGTAGGAGGGTGACGTGATCTTCTTCACCACATTTTCCCAGGCTTCCAGATGGGGCTGGCCCGTCCAGATGTTGAGCAGGTCGACGATTTTCTGATCGAGGCCCTCCCGGTGGTAGATCAATGGAACTTCGTAGATGCAGCTCACATCTTTTGCCGTGAAGACAGCGGCCTCTTCCACGTTGCAGAACAGGGCGATCTTGGCCTTGATTTCATCCGACAGGAATTCCTCCGTCCGACACAGGAGGATATCCGGCTGGATGCCGATTTCCCTGAGGGCCTTGACGCTGTGCTGAGTGGGTTTGGTTTTTACCTCCCCTGCGGTTTTGATGAAGGGCACCCAGGTGAGGTGAATGAAGATGGCGTTCTGCCTCCCCACTTCGTTGCGGAACTGGCGGATGGCTTCCAGGAAGGGGAGGCTTTCGATATCGCCGACCGTTCCTCCGATCTCCACCAGGGCCACATCAAAGCCCTGCGATGACTGGCGGATATAATCCTTGATCTCATTGGTAATGTGGGGAATGACCTGAACGGTCTTGCCGAGATAGTCCCCGCGCCTCTCTTTTGATATGACGGAGAAATAGACCTGTCCCGTCGTCAGGTTGTTGCTTTTCCCCATGCGTGTGGAGGTAAAGCGCTCATAATGGCCCAGATCCAGGTCTGTTTCGGCGCCGTCATCGGTGACGAAAACCTCGCCGTGCTGGAAGGGGCTCATCGTTCCGGGATCAACGTTGATGTAAGGGTCCAGCTTCTGGTTCGTCACACGCAGTCCCCGGCATTCCAGTACAGCGCCGATGGATGCCGCCGCCAGTCCCTTTCCCAGGGATGAAAGGACTCCGCCTGTGATGAAGATAAATTTGGTTCTCATGCTTGTTCCTTCTCCTTTTCCCGGTTCGCAAGGTTCTTCCGGATCGTTTCCACAATGGTTTCCGCCGGTTCTCCAAGCAGGATTTCCAGGGGAATCCGCTCCAGATAGGAATCCTTCCAGGGCAGGTTGTATTCATTAATGAGGTTGCGGATGTCGTTATATTTGACGTCCAGAATGTCGATCGTCTTTTCCAGAGGCAGGGCCTCGTTGAAGGCGACGTGCACCAGCAGCAGATTTCGGACGGCATTTTCCTCCCCCAGCACGGGTAGAATCAAAATGGGCATTCCGTCGAGTTTTCCCTGACCGATATAGAGCCTCCTGGTTCGGGCTATGATTTTTTTCGTACCCATGAGCCGGTTGGAGGATTCCGTCCGGGAGGTCATTTCCTGCGAAATGCCTCCCCGCTTGAGAATGGCAATCGTCGCTTCGTCCCCCGGATTGCCGTCCGCATCAAGGTTGTTGATGCCATAGAGGGTGTATCCCCGGACGTCGGCAATGGCGGCCTGTACCCGGTTGAGGTCCATAATCGTCTTGCCGACCAGCGCCTTGGTGGAGAATCCGAGATCCTTGAGGAGATTGAAGAGGATCCCGGAAAGGGGCTCCTCCTTCCGGCTTGTGCCCACCGTAACCGTCTTGGCCTGGTGGCGGATGGCGTCGATGGGGCGGGACAACTCATCAATGGCCTTCCCCAGGGAAATGTCCAGCAGGTCTATTGGAGACAGGAGGTCTCCGCCGTTCTTGAAGTCATTCCAGTAGTCCTCCAGGGGAAGCTTGCCCACCACGTATTTCAGGAGGAGGGCGATATCCGAGACGGTTTTGACACTGGTAAAGGAAAAGGCGCCCGAGTTTCTCATCTGGTGGAACTGCGCTGAGAAATCACGGATCAGCCGGCGGAATTCCCGGTCGGCAATCCGGTCATAAACGGAGGCCCTGCGCTTGTCCTGCTCCACCATGATCCGGTTGAGCTGGCTTCGGTATTCTTTGAGGAACTGGGCGTCTTCATCGATGCTGAGGGCGGCGTAGTAGCCCAGAAGATGACCGGCCACGGTGTTGAGAATGACGGGAAGGGGCAACCGGGCCCACGGGATCGGGATGACGGCATCCGCCAGACCGTCAAAACGGCCCTCGCCGGAATCGGCGAAAACCACCACCGCCGCCTTGTGCGCCTTGAAGATGGCCACATCCTTTACGATGTCCCCCATGACCGCTTCCGGATTGCCGGCAGCGCAAACGACAATCAAAGGTTCCGCTGACAGGTCGATGTGCTTTTTGTTTTCCACGACGTCGGTGGAGATGGTTTTATAGCAGAGCTCGCTGAGCTTGATGCGGATTTCATCTGCGGCGGCTTTGTTGGGGCCGCTGCCCACAACAGCCCAGTACGGTTTGCGCTTGGCGAACTGCTCGGCGGCCTGGCGGATCTTCTCCTTTTGAAGCAGGACCTGCCCCATCAGTTCGGGTGCCTGTTCGAGAACGGCCAATTCATCGGCAATGAAGGAATCCTGCTGCGAAAGGAGCAGTTGGGCGAAGCAAAGGGCCAAAAGATGACCGGCGACGATCTGGGAGTAAAACGCCTTGGTGGAGGCTACGGACATCTCGATGTCCCGGCCGTCGCTGGTGTAGAAGACCCCGTGGCATTTCGAGGTGATGTCCGATTGACGGCGGTTTACAATGGCGAGAACCGTGGCCCCGCGCTCCGCCGCCATGGCTACCGCCCGGTTGGTGTCGGTGGTTGTTCCGGACTGGGTAATGGGGATCACAAGGGTGTCGTTGAGATCATCCTGGAGGCAGAAGCCGCTGAGTTCCGAGGCGATCCTGGCCTCCACGGTCAGAGGCGCGCCCTGCAGGTATCGCTGCATGGCATCGGCAACGGCGGAACCGGCTACGGCCGCCGTGCCGTGACCGATCACAAGGATGCGGCGGATGGTGCCGTTCCGCAATGCCTCTTTCAACAGTGCCGGAAGGACATCGGGGCCGAGGTTGAAGAAGACCTGCTTGTCCTCGTTCTTCCCCCCGGATATCCGGTACCTGCCCCGCAGGGTTTTCTTGACGGATAGAGCGGATTCCGTAATTTCCTTCAGAAAATAGTGGGGATAGATTCCCCTGTCGATATCGCGGGTGGTGATTTCCGCCGTCTGCACGTTTTGATCGGTCAGGGGAAAGGGGGTGCCGTCGTAAAAGAAGGATGAAATTCCCGAAAGGGCCCCCTGACCCTTCTGATCGAGGACAAAAATCTGTCCGGAACCCTGCCCGTCTGAATTTCCTGAGATCTTTTCCCCATCCATTTTTACGAACCGGGATGCGCCCTCCACGATTCCGTACAATTCCGATGCAAAAATATACGAATCCGGAGCGAGGCCGACGTAGATGGTCTGGCCGCTGCCTTTCAGGGCCAGAAACACCTTTTCAGGGGCGAGATTGCTGACCATGGCGATGGCGTGAGAACCTTCGAAATCGCCGACGGCCCGGCGAAAGGCCTCCTGGAGGTCGTGGCCTTCCAGGAGGTGTTTCTCAATCTGCAGGGGAATGATCTTGGTGTCGGTGGTGACTTCACGGGGGATGACCTCCCGTCCGGCCTCCAGGGCGGTGCGAAGAGACGCGTAATTGTCTATGTCGCCGTTGAGGACCACCGAGATAAACCAGTTCCCTGTCCCATAGGAGGGGTATGTTTTCTCCTGGATTGGCCATTCCGTGCCCCCGCTGTTCTTGTTGGCCGTCAGGGTGTAATTGTTTACGGGATGACAGTTTTCATCCGTGATGGAGCCGACGGAAGCCCATCGGGTGTGGGCAAAGGCTGTCTCAAAACCGGCGTGAAGACCGGCAAAGACGGCAAACACGGGATCCCCGGCGATGGCTTCCCTCAGCTCCCGGACGTTGCGGCCCAGTTCCCCGATAATGGACGAAGTTTTGTAGGTAAAAGCAACGGTGGCTTTTTCCCGGCCGCCCTTTTCCTGATCAAGAGAAATTCCGATCGAGCCGTTGAGCAGATCGCCCGGCTGGCTGCGGCGGAGAAAATCGTTGTACAGGGAGTTTTCTCGGAGATCGGCCATGGCCCTGTCAAAGGCCTCTTCGTCGTCCAGGGTGAAGGAGATCTGGATGCCTGCGGAGTCACGTCCGCGGACTTCCAGGCGGTCGAGGCAATTCAGGAGGACGTTGAGCTTCCGGTATTTATGAAAGGCTTCCCGCGACACCTCGTCGCCGGAAAGAGCGGCGATCCGTCCGAGGTTACCTAGGATGTCCTTTTCCAGTATCCAGATGAAGTCTTTCAGAACCCCCAGGCGGCCGTTGATGATTTCCAGATCGTGTGTCCTGAAGGAGCCTGCGGAATGTTCCAACTGGTTCTCCTCTGCGGAAAGAAAATCCCGGAGGGATGAGACCAGTTCATGCAACCCGGCCGCTTTCTGTCGGGAAAAGAAAAGATGTTCCGTGGCAGCTTCCCGCTTGAGCTCCTGCAGGGAATTGGACAGCCCTTCCAGAAGGGAAACTCCGCTGAGGTATGAATCCACCTGGATCGCTCCGGAAAGAATCCCCGGGATGTTATTTTGTTTCAAGAAGGGAATTCCCTCTTCAATGTGCCGAATTGCCGTTTCAACAGTCTCAGGCGGTTCGGAGGCCCCCTTGATCATGAGGATTCCGGCCAGGCCGCAGCAAAGCACAGTGGGTTCGAAGGGAAAGAAAATAAGGGCCGGTCCGGAGACCCTTTCGGGTGAACATCCGATGCCGATCCGTGTGCTCCGGAAAAACGAACAAAATCTGCCGATCCAGTGGTTCAATGTCCTGAAAATGATCATGAGGCCTCTTATCCTCGGTTCTTTGTTCATGCCTGCAGGTGGGAAAAGATGCTTCAGAGCTGCCTGCCTGGATAGCAACGATTTTCCAGAGGCCAGGTGATCTCTCTGTAGTTGGTTGCGGTTCCAGCGCCGGAATGCCCCCGGATAGCTGCTGACCGTTCAACAGGGACGCTCTTGACTTTTTCCGACAGACGGTCCGCCTTGTTGCCGGCCGGATATCCCGATTTCAGGGCTTTGAAGAGTTCAGGCCCAGCTTGATCATTTTCTTTTGAAAGGTGTTCCGGTTAATGCCTAGATATGCCGATGCGGCGCTTTTAACATGATGATTGCGTTGCAGGGCAATCCGGAACAGGCTGCGTTCAACCATGGCCATGATCTCCTCATAAAGTGTGCTTCGACCGGAGTCCCTGGACTCAAGGACCGTTGCCATATCTTCAAACTGTTTCTGCAGGATTTTCTCAAAGACGCAGGCAGGCGAGGAAGGAACTTCTTGATCCGCTTCTGCAGCAAGATGATGGTGATCAGCACAATTCATGGGAAAAATTCACTCCTTTCTGAAGCTGACACGAACAAAAGGATCAATGGAATAGTTTGAAAACGATCAGAATCAGTAGAACCAATGCGGCAATCCAGATCTTGAGATTTTCGAAACGGTGAACCTGAGGATCGTTCATCTGGGCGCGAACCCCCTCTTCCACCTTATCAGGATCGACATGCTCGGAAATATCCTGGAGAAGATTCGTAAAATTCTCATAGGTATTTGAAATGCTCACAAAGCCTTTCACCGTGGTCAACAGGAGATACGTTCGCGAGCGGAGGGCCAGGACCCCGACATTGGTGATATCAGACCACTTCAGCTCCTTGCTGCGCAGAAATTTTTCCAGCCGGATGCCCTGGCTATGCAGAATGATCTTCCGCGAGTAAAGTTCGCAGAAGACATAGAGGGAGGGTATCAAAAAGGCGGCCAGAATCATTCTTTCCAGGGATGATCCCCCGACAAGGAAAGAAAGAGCAAAAAGCACGCATAACAGCAGAACAACCACGCCGAAAGAAACAGCCAAAAGCTTCCTTATTGCGTAAACCTTACTTTCCATGAAAGGATCACCTTGAGAGACTGTCCATTTCCTGAAGGCAGGGGTGGGCCGCTGAAAAGGTCGAAATGACAATCCCTCATGATCCGGATACGGAAGGTGGCAAGGCGCCGGACCGAATGAAGGTTCCACTCCTGCCGCCCTGTTTGGACTGCAGGAAGATTTCCGAAATCACCATTTCCCGGTCAACGGCTTTGCACATGTCGTAGATGGTCAGGGCTGCGACACTGACGGCGGTCAGGGCTTCCATTTCCACTCCCGTCTTGCCGACAGTTTTAACGCGTGCTTCAAGGGCGATTTCTCCGCGCTCCGGGGTGCTGCTGAAGGAAACGTCAATTCCGGTCAGCATCAGCGGGTGGCATAGTGGAATCAATTCCCAGGTCTTCTTGGCGGCCATGATCCCTGCTACTCTGGCCACACTGAACACATCCCCCTTCGGGAATCCACCCTCCAGAATAAGCCTCACGGTTGAGGGCTGCATCTTGACGAGGCCACAGGCCACCGCCTCACGGGTTGTTTCAACCTTGGCGGTTACATCCACCATTTTGGCCTGACCCTGATCGTCAAGGTGGGACAGCCCGGCCTTTTCTTTGCTGTTCATCATCCGGTTTGAATCTTTCGTTTATAAAATGCTTAATTAAATCAATACCGTACGTATTGAATCCGTCAAACTGGGATGGACTCTAACACAGGCTATTTTATTCGTCAAGACGGCAAATTTCTGGCATGAAGTTAGAATTAACTTGCCAGAACTCTTCTTGTTCGGTAAGTTTTAGGCGCTTATTACCCTCAGGATTAGAGGAAAATCTCTAAGGAAAAACCATTATGAACGATGATGCGCTTGCAGACGGGGCTGTCATCCGAACTCGTGGGTGCGACGGCATCGTCTGTGGAGAAGAAAAACCATGATGGTCAAGGTAAGCAGCGCCACACTGGTAGGAATCGAATCCTATCCGGTGGTGGTTGAGGTGGACGTTGCCCGCGGTCTGCCCCAGTTCTCCACGGTTGGATTGCCCGATGCCGCTGTGAAAGAAAGCAAGGATCGCATCCGGGCGGCCATCCGGAATTCCGGCTACAGCTTTCCCCGAAACCATGTAACGGTCAATCTTGCCCCCGCGGATATTCGAAAGGAAGGGACCGGGTTCGACCTTCCCATCGCTCTGGCTGTCCTGTCTGCGGAAGGGGTCATCCCGGGGGACGGCGCCAGGGACTACATGCTGATGGGCGAGCTGTCCCTGGATGGAACGGTCAAAGGGGTCAACGGGGTTCTGTCTGCGGCGCAACTGGCCAGGAATCTGAATTTCCGTGGGCTGGTCGTTCCGGAGGAGAATGCCTCTGAAGCGGCCATGGTCCAGGGAATTGAGGTCATCGCCATTAAAACCCTGCCTGAGATTGTCGATTACTTCAACGGGGTCGGCGATATACATCCCGTCTCATCCAGCAGCGAACGTTTCTGGGAAAGGTCGCCCCGGGCCGGAGGGGATTTCCGTGAAATTCGAGGGCAGGATCAAGCGAAAAGAGCGATGGAAATCGCTGCAGCAGGCGGTCACAATCTCCTGATGATCGGTTCGCCGGGGTCCGGAAAAACGATGCTGGCCGAGCGCCTTCCATCCATTCTCCCCCCTCTGACCTTCGAAGAGGCGGTGGAAATAACGAAGATTTATTCTGTCGCGGGACTTCTCGACAGGGAAGAAGTGCTGATCGGCTCACGTCCTTTCCGGGCGCCTCATCATACGATTTCCGATGCCGGGCTGGTCGGAGGAGGGCAGAATCCGAGGCCGGGGGAAATCAGCCTTGCTCACCACGGGGTGTTGTTTCTTGACGAGCTCCCGGAGTTCCGCAAAAACGCCCTGGAGGCCCTGAGGCAACCCCTGGAAAACGGTTCCGTGACCGTCACCCGGGCATCGATGACCGCTTCTTTTCCCTCAAGGTTTATGCTGGTTGCGGCGATGAATCCCTGCCCCTGCGGATACCACGGCGATCCCGGCCGCTCATGCCGTTGTTCTCCGAGGCAGATACGCCAGTATCAGGCCCGCTTGTCGGGTCCTCTTCTGGATCGGATCGATATTCATGTCCTGGTGTCTTCGGTCAAATACCGGGAGCTCACAGGGCCATATAGCGGCGAGTCGTCGAAGGTCATAGCGGAGCGGGTTCTGCGGGCGAGGAAAAAGCAGCAGGGGCGGATGGCCGGGAGCGGAACGCTGTGCAACGCCCGGTTGCCCGATCGGCAGATCCATGATTTCTGCGCCCTTGACGAGGACTCCCATCGGCTTCTGGAAATGGCCATGGAGCGTCTTGGCCTCAGCGCCAGGGCCTTTACCCGGATTCTGAAGGTTTCCCGCACGATTGCCGATCTTGAAGAGTGCGAATCGATTGCGACCCGCCATGTTGCAGAGGCGATTCAGTACCGGAGCCTTGATTCCTACCGGATATAGCCGATACAGAACGAAAGGAAATACCGTTTGATAAAAAAAAATGAACATTCTATTATTCCGAATCGCTTGACTTGGAAAGAAAACGGAATTCATTAAGGAGACAATGGGTATGGAGATTAGAGTGAATCCGGCCCCGCCGGAATCCAGAAAAGAGAAACCGGCTGATGAGGCGAGATTGGGATTCGGTAAATTTTTTACGGATCATATGTTCACGATGACGTATACTTCAAAAGGGGGTTGGGAAAATGCGGAGATCGGCCCCTACCGGTCTCTCTGCCTGGATCCGACGGCCATGTGTCTTCATTACGGCCAGGAAATCTTTGAAGGGATGAAGGCCTATCGCGGCCGGGACGGAGAAATCTACCTGTTCCGCCCGCAGGAGAACATCCGGCGCATGAACAGGTCGGCAGAACGGCTGTGCATGCCCGGAGTGGACCCGGATCTGTTCCAGGAGGCTGTTGTGAAGCTGGTTCTTCTTGAAAAGGACTGGATCCCCCACGGACGGGGAACGTCCCTGTATATCCGGCCGACCATGATCGCTACGGAGGCGGCCCTTGGGGTTCATCCATCAGACCAGTACCTCTTTTTCATCATTGTCGGACCGGTGGGGGCCTATTATCAGGAAGGCTTCAATCCGACGAAAATCTATGTCAGCGAGGAATATGTCCGTTCGGTGCGTGGAGGGACGGGAAACTGCAAGAATGCGGGCAATTATGCCGCCAGTCTTTATGCAAGCCAGATCGCCATCAAAATGGGCTATACCCAGGTCTTATGGCTGGATGCCATCGAGAAGAAATATGTTGAAGAGGTGGGAACCAGCAATATCTTTTTCCTCATAGGCGATGAACTGGTTACTCCCCCCCTGGAGGGGACCATCCTGGCCGGAGTGACCCGGGATTCCGTCATCCAGATTGCCCGGCGCCTGGGCCGGACGGTCTCGGAAAGGAGGATTTCAATGGATGAAATCCTCCGGGCCGTCGAGACCGGAATGCTCAGGGAAGTCTTTGCATCCGGAACGGCTGCCGTCGTGTCTCCTGTCGGCCAGTTTTTTTATCAGGGAAAGGAATACCTTGTTAATGACGGAAAAACGGGGATACTGACCCGGCATCTTTATGAAGAAATTATAGGGATTCAGTGTGGAGAAAAAGAGGATCCATTCGGTTGGAGGATTAAGATCGCCGGTTAGAAGATTTCCCGGGGATCTCATCCACAATCCTGTGGAAAAGTCTGTGGATAAAACTGTTGATACGTTGGGTAAGTCTATAATTGTTACGAATATAGACCGACTTGCGTAAGAATTAGGCAATAAGATAATGAGTAATATTAGGCAGATAGCTCTTCTATGCCGAAATTCTTGAAAAATTGCGACGGCCCGTCCTATCAACATTAAATCAAAAATAAAGTTGGAATTTCTATGAAGATGAATCTTTTGGGAAGAACGAAAAACCTGTTGCCGTGGTGGGTTCTGGCCATCGCTTTCCTGCTTTTCCCGAGTATCCTGCCTGGGCAGGGAAGCTGCCTTCAGGCGGCCGATGCCCCATCGCATCCGGCCGTCATCAGCCGGATGCAGGCGGCTTACGAGCGGACCCGTGATCTAAAGGCCTCCTTTGTCCAGGAAGTGAGCCTGAAATCGGTAGGAAAAACGGATCGGGAGGAAGGGATTCTTTATCTGAAGAATCCTCGAAGGATGTACTGGGATTATCAGAAACCCGGGATCAAGAAACTGATTGTCAATCCTCAGAAAGCCTGGCTCTATATGCCCGGGGACTCCGTTGTTTATGTCCAGAATGCCGATGCGCTCTACAAATCGAAAATGGCCGTTCGTTTTCTTTCCGGTATGGGGAAGCTCCGTGAAGATTTTCGTGTCAGCTTTGCCGAGTCGGGCGCCGTCGATCAGGAGGGGAACTATCGATTGAAACTGGTTCCGAAAGCTCCGGGCCTGGGGACGGATCAGCTCAACCTGGTTGTGGACAGAAGGAGTTATCAGATTCTGGAGGGCAGTTTTACCGATCCGTACGGAAACGCCACCCGGATTCGATTCGGAAATATCCGGACAAACACGGGACTTTCAGACCGCATATTCAACTTCACTGTGCCCGCGGGGGTGGAGGTCTTTAACATGCCTTAAGGCGGAGTGACGGTTTGATCAAACGCAGAGGGGAGGTGCAGCGATGATGCAGATGAAATGGGATCAAGAGGTTCCGGGAAGCCGGGAAGCGGCCCTGGAACTTGAATGGCTCGAAACCAACGGGCTGGGCGGATACGCTTCCAGCACGCTTCTGAATTGCCATAGCCGCAAATATCACGGTCTTTTGGTTGCCAACCTGAATTCTCCTCCAGGGCGTCACGTTCTTCTTTCAAAAGTGGAGGACTCCCTTTCGGCCGGTACCGAGGAAATCTTCCTGTCCTGCCATCAGTATCCGGGAGTGTTTTTCCCCCCGGAATTTCCCATGAAGGCTTATATCTGGGATGATTATCCCAGATTTATTTATGCCACGGAACACCTTCAGATCCGGAAAAGCATTCTGATGGTTCCCGGGGAAAACCGCGTCCTGATCCGTTATGACGTGGATGCATGCCCGCCGAAGGCCGTCCTGAGATTGAAACCCTTTGTCGCCTTCCGCAATCATCACGCCCTCACGAAGGAGAATACCGAATTCTCCATGGAGGCCCAGGAAATAAAAAACGGTTTCATGATGAAACCGTACCGGGATCTTCCATCGCTTTGTTTCCAGAGCAATGCTAAAAGTTCCTTTTTCCCATGCCCGGTGTGGTACCGGAATTTTGAGTACCCCGTTGAAGAGCGCCGTGGTTATGACTGGCGGGAGGATCTTTTCTGCCCGGGCGTCATGGAAGTTCCGGTGAAAACGGGCAGTGTGGTCATCGTGACGGCGGCGACAGCGCCGCTGAAAGGGCAGCTGAAAAAAATCTGGACGGTCGAAGAGGAAAGGCGCCTCCATCTTGTCGAATCCTGTGACGCTCTCGGGGGGCAACTTGACAGCGAGGAAGACAGAAACCATTTGAGCCGCCTGCTCTTTGCCGGGCAGCAGTTTCTGATCCGCACGCCCTTGGGCCGTCCGGGCGTTATCGCCGGTTACCACTGGTTCCAGGATTGGGGGCGGGACACTCTGATCTCGCTCCCGGGACTGACCTTCTGCTCCGGACGATCCCGGGAGGGGATCGATATCCTCAATGCGATAGCCTCCAGCGAAAAGGACGGCCTGCTGCCCAATTACTTTGCCGAAGGCGGAGATGAACATGCCTACAATACGGTGGATACGGCCCTGTGGTACTTCTGGGCGGTTCAGCAGATGCTGAAATACACGGGGGATGTGGAAGCCGTCAAAGAAAAAATGTGGCCGGCCATGAAAAGGATCATTTCAACGTACATGGCCGGGACATCCTTCAACATCGGGATGGATAACCGGGGCCTTCTTTACGCAGGCGATGGCTGGCATGCCCTGACCTGGATGGATGCCATTGTCCATGGGCGTCCTGTGACGCCCAGGCATGGAATTCCTGTGGAAATCAATGCCCTCTGGTACAACGCCCTGTCTTTTTACGCCGAGTTGGCGCAACAGTTCGGGGAACCGCCGCTGATTCCGGAGGATCTGCTGGCGAGATTGCGCAAGGCCTTCCAAGAAACCTTCTGGATTGAGGAAAAGGGCTATCTGGGCGATGTTTATTGTGACGGGGTTCTGGACCGGTCGATACGTCCCAATCAGATACTGGCTGTCTCCCTGCCCTTTTCACCCCTGGAGCCCTACCAATGGAAGGGAATTGTTTCCTGTGCCCGGAATCACCTTCTGACCCCCGTCGGGCTCAGAACGCTCAGCGCTGAGGATTGGAACTATCGGGGGATTTATGAGGGGGATCAGCCGACCCGTGATCGAGCCTATCACCAGGGAACGGTATGGCCCTGGCTTCTGGCCCATTACGGAGAGGCCTGCCTGCGCATCACCGATAATCCGGCCGAAACAAAGGAATATTTATTGAGCCTCATCCGCGACTTTATGGAACGGCATATCGGTGAAGCGGGGCTCGGGTGCGTCTCCGAGGTTTTCGACGGCAATCCGCCCCACAGGCCAGGGGGTTGCATTGCCCAGGCCTGGAGTACGGCAGGGTTGATTCAGCTGTACCTTCGTCTTCATGATGCGGTCTGACCGGAATGGTCCCTGCAAAAAAGCGCTGCAAGCGGATGCCGCCGCTCTGGCAAGGAACCCGGTATGCCGTGGTACGTAAAAAATCCGCTCCGGCCGTCAGGGAGCCATGAAGCTGCCATGCACCTGACGATCTCTTTGGGTCGGGCGGAGAGAGACGTTGTCCTGATGGGCGAATTCTTCCGCCGGACGAAGAATCGATTTCCGGACCTCCGGGCCTTTTACCCCGTGGAGCTTCAGGGAGACTCGAAATAGTGGCGAGAAAATCCATGACAAGGGAACAGTTCGTAGCCGAACTGGAAGTTATGAAGAAGCAGGCATCACAACCTGTGATTTCCGTCGGGGACGAAATCCGTTCGGATATTCTTCAAGGGCCGGAAAGGTACCGCCTCCTTCTCGAAAACCTCAATGATGCGATTCTTCTGCTCAGGATTCCCGGGGGCGTCTACGAATACGTCAGCCCCAACATTACCGATGTGTTCGGCTATCCGGCAGAACATTTTTACCGGAAGCCCCTTTTTCTCAGGGATATCATTCACCCCGACTATTTCGACTACTGCAAGGAAAATTGGGAGGCTTTGCTCGAGGGGAACGTCGCCCGCAGTTACGAATACAAGATCATTGATCAGAAGGGACGGGAGCGATTCATCGAGCAGTCCAACAAGGGCCTTTTTGATGCGAACGGTCAATTGATCGCCCTAGTCGGACTCTGCCGGAATAATACCGCCTCACGGCAGATGCTGACCTTGAA
>Ga0265295_1001428_pt1 | contig 42004 bp, 32 predicted proteins | sample Munlansysbiofilm_FD_192503 | JGI IMG/M metagenome (GOLD analysis project Ga0265295, IMG submission 192503) | Leachate microbial communities from a municipal landfill in Southern Ontario, Canada - Methane capture system biofilm | ecosystem: Engineered > Solid waste > Landfill > Unclassified ... | reverse complement strand
GTGGGCGCGCTCTCCTTTGCCGATGGTCTTACGCTGGTTTACAAAAGAGCAATGGCAATGCAGAAAGCATGTGAAGCAGAACCTTCGACCATGGCCGCTATTATTGGACTCGACGACCAAGTGGTAGAAGAAGTTTGTGCTTCCATCGACGAAGTTGTGGTGGCGGCAAACTACAATTGCCCTGGACAATTGGTAATTTCAGGATCAATGAAAGGGATTGAAGTGGCTTGTGAAAAACTAAAAGAAGCAGGAGCAAAAAGAGCATTGCCGTTAAAAGTTGGCGGAGCATTCCATAGTCCATTAATGGAACCTGCACGTGTCGAATTGGCTGAGGCAATTAACAATACCACGTTTAACACGCCTATTGCACCTATTTATCAAAACGTGGATGCAAAACCACACACCGAAGCTGCAATTATTAAAGAGAATTTGATTGCTCAACTAACATCTCCGGTACGTTGGACTCAAATAGCACAAAACATGCTGGCCGACAATATGACTCAATTTACAGAAGTGGGTCCTGGAACTGTTTTACAGGGATTGGTAAAAAAAGTGAGTAAAGAGGTAGAAACGATGAGTGCAAGTTTTGAGTAAAACTCAACTCAAACATACGTAATATACGGACAGCCTCTACAACAAATGGAGGCTGTCTGCTATTAATAGAAGAACGTATGTAAGTACAAAAGATATTACTGGAGCGATTATCCACATTACAAAAAATCGATTTACTTCCGTCTTTTTGAAAATGTTTTTAGGGCCTAGTTTGGCGACCCCTACCCCCAAAATAGCAGCAACGTTTAATTGTACCAAACTGGTTGGAATTCCACTCACCACCGACGAAAAAAGAAGCAACGATGCTGTAATGGTTGCAATTATAATGGCCTCAATATTACCAAAAAGAACAATCTCCTTCCCCGTATTTTTAATTACTTTGTCACCAAATAGCGAAGCTCCAATTCCAAAAACCGGAGCAATCATAAGAGTGGCAATAATCATAATCAACAAAAAATTTTGACCAATATCGGCTAGTTGTAGTTCATTAATAGTCATACTTGCAATGGGACCAGCTGCGTTTGCTACGTTATTTGATCCGATACTAAAGGCCACATACATGGAGGAAAGAATTACAAAGAATCGCAATACTTTATTTGTCCGTTCCGAAGTTCGCATAAAGTAGGCTCTTTTGCGCATTGGTCTGTACAAAAAACGAGCAATTATATACGAGATAAAATAGGATATAACCGGTAAAATAAACCACGTTGGCGCTGCTTTATAGATTAGAAACTCAAACGCCGGTTGCTTAAAATAAACAGAAGCTGCAACAACTGCTAATACCGAAGCTTGGGAAGTACTTTGAGGAATTCCTGCTAAATTAGAGATTAAGAGTGTTATTCCAATGGAGAATAAAATTATTGTAACGGTGGTGTATTGCATAAACTCTGGGGCCAATATCCCTTTCCCCAACGTATATCCTGTCCCCTTTCCTGCCAATATAGCTCCGGCAAAAACCATAATTCCAAATATACCGGCAACAGCGGTTTTCCGTATCATATTTGCACCATAGGCGGCCGAAAAAGAGGGACCAATACCACTTCCACCCATAGTCATGGCTAGAAACATTGCTGCAATAAATGGAATGAGTAAATGATTAAATAGAGGTGATAACATATTAAATTTTTAAAGTCTCAACCTTACAAATTTACAAAACTATTGTAAAATAAATACGCTTATGCAGCTAAGTATAAAGACGTACTGGTCGTCGATTCCAAAAGAAAAAGGCTTGCTGTAATAAAAACAACAAGCCTTTTTTATATTATAGCTTTGATTTTACTCTCTACTCATGGTTAACAAGAACTCTTCGTTTGAGCTAGTTTGAGGTAATCGTTGGCGCATAAACTCCATTGCCTCAACACTATTCATATCGGCAAGATAATTTCGCAAGATCCATGTACGACTCAATGTCTCTTTCGACAACAATAGATCTTCACGACGCGTACTTGAAGAGAGGATATCAACGGATGGGTAAATTCTACGATTCGACAATTTGCGGTCTAATTGCAGTTCCATATTTCCAGTTCCTTTAAATTCCTCAAAAATCACATCGTCCATTTTTGATCCTGTTTCGGTTAATGCGGTTGCCAATATGGTTAGTGACCCTCCATTTTCGATTTTTCGAGCAGCTCCAAAGAACCGTTTTGGTTTATGAAGTGCATTGGCATCAACACCTCCGGAAAGAACTTTTCCTGATGCTGGAGATACCGTATTATAGGCACGTGCTAAACGCGTAATTGAGTCGAGCAGGATAACAACATCGTGACCACACTCCACAAGGCGTTTTGCCTTTTCAAGTACAATGTTTGCTACTCGCACATGTCTTTCGGCTGGTTCGTCAAAGGTGGAGCTAATTACTTCGCCACGCACGCTTCTGGCCATATCGGTAACCTCTTCGGGACGCTCATCGATCAATAAAATCAACAAATATACTTCGGGATGATTGGCGGCTATTGCATTTGCGATCTCTTTAAGTAGTACCGTTTTACCTGTTTTAGGTTGAGCTACAATTAATCCACGTTGACCTTTTCCAATGGGTGCAAACATATCCACAATTCGGGTTGACAATGAGGATTCGCGATGGTTAGTAAGATCAAATTTTTCGTATGGGAAAAGTGGGGTTAAGAAGTCAAATGGCACGCGATCGCGCACAAATTCGGGTCTTCGGCCATTAATTTTCTCCACTTTGATTAATGGAAAATATTTTTCGCCCTCTTTTGGTGGACGTATTGATCCTTCAACGGTGTCGCCTGTTTTAAGTCCAAATAGCTTAATTTGTGATTGGCTAACATAAATATCGTCGGGACTATTAAAGTAGTTGTAATCCGAGGATCGTAAAAATCCATAGCCCTCTTGCATAATTTCCAAAACACCCATTGCCGATATAATAGCCTCAAATTCATATCGTTTGTCGGGTTTTTGATAACGGCGATCATTATTCTGATTCGCTAATTGGGCGGGTTCTTTTACCGCACCATTTTCATTCTGTACTGTATTTGATTCTTGTATTGAGTTTCCTTGATCTATGGAAGTCTCCTGGATTCCCAATACTTCATCGGTCTCCAAACCGTTGTTGTTTTCTAATTCCATGATCTCGTCCCGAACTATTTTCGGCTCGGCAATGGGAGTCCTTTTCTCAACTGGGATTATTGGCTTTGCCTTTGCAGGCCTTGTTAGAACGGGTGTTTTCTTAGCAAGTTCGGGTACTTTAGTTTCCTTTACTATGGTTTCCGTTTTTGTTGGTTCTGCGTTTGCAGGTGCTACTTTTACAGGAGCTGCTTTTACCAACTCTACTTTTACCGGTTCTGCTTTTTCTTCAACTTTTTTTACTACAGGCTCTTTTTCAACGGGCTCTTTCTTAAATTGTCTATTTAAAGGTTCTTTAGAACGATCATTGGTAGCTCGTGCAATCCTGGGACGCCTTTCTTGTTTTTTATCCTCGGCAATAGTAGGTTTCTTAACTGCCTTTTCCGATGCCTTTATAGCTTGTTGATCTAAGATTTTATAAATGAGATCTTGTTTACGAAGATTTTCTAATTTTCGGATTCCAAGTTCAATGGCAATCTCCTTTAACTCTGAAACAATCTTTTTGTTCAGCTCTAAAATATCATACATGTGAGATATGTTTGAAATATGTAATTATTTGAATTTTGTTTTTATAGGAAAGGGGAACGAGAGAGTTCTTATATCCCCTCTTGGGAATTATAGTGCAATATTACAATAAATCTCGGGAAAAATCTAAAATTACTAAAAAAAAACAATAAAAACGAAATTATTTTTTTTGAGCATCGAAAATAGGGCTTCAGTTACTATTTAACAAAATGCTTTTGAATCACCTTCTTTCCCACTCTAGCTACCACCATATAGAGGCCTGAATTGTAGTTTGATATATCAACATTAGTAGAGAATTGAGGATTCTTAAGAATTAAACTGCATCGGCCATCCATGGCATATATGCGAAGTTCGTCAATAAGTTCAACACCATTATACTGAATATAAATGATATCTTTTCCTGGATTTGGATAAACCAACATGCGAGAGATACTCAACTCTTCGTGTGTTGAGGAGAGAAAAGTATAAAAAGAGAAGAACTCATCGGGGGCATTTTCTGGTACTGAATGTAAACCGTTGGTATTTAAGGCCGATATGTAATAGTCATAGGTAGTCTCAAATCCAACCCCATTAATTTCAGCCTCATAAATATCTCCCGAGATGAGACGCATTGACAGTAAAGTGAAATTTCCGCCACCCTGACGATACCAGAAATGAGGATAACCCACGAGCAATGGTTCTTTGGAAAGCACCTGACAATGTATAACGTATGGACCAGACAGATCGGAACTATTTTTAAAGGGTTGGTGAATAATATGGGGTTTGCCTGACAAATAATGGTAGGCGGCAATTCCATTTATTAATCCCCATCCAACATCGTTATTCGGACTGTGGGCCATTCGAGAAGTTACTTTGATGGCAGTAATGATTTCCATATTTGTGGCATTTGGAAAAGCTTGCACCAGCAGAGCAGCTGTTCCCGCAACCAGCGGACAAGACATTGACGTTCCGTCTAACCGCACATAACCCATGTCAAATGGAGATGCGCAAAACACCGATTCCCCAGGAGCAACAACATCCGGTTTAATCCGACCATCGCCAGTAGGTCCACGGGAACTAAACTGTGCCACGAATCCATTTACAAAAGTCGCACCCACGGACAATACACTATCGCCATCGGCCGGAACACTCATGGTTGATGGGTTTGGTCCATTATTTCCCATTGAATTCACAACAATAATCCCCAGCGAGGCAGCTATATCGGCGGCAATGGTTATTACGGATGTGTTCCCATCCAACTCGTCGATACTATAACCCGTTCCATCGTCAAAAAAGCGATATCCCAATGATGTTGAGGTAATATCGGGACCAAAATTATACTCCGCCCACTCCATGGCAGCCACCCAATTATCCTCCTCCACTGGGGTTTCAGATTCGGTATTTTCGGTTTTTGTTAATACAAAACTAGCGTTAAAAGCGGGTCCTATTAAACAACCGTTGTTAAATCCTGCCATTGCGCTCAACGTAAATGTCCCATGATTTCCACTGCCTTGATCCATTTGATCCGAAACCACACTATCGTTGTTAACAAAATCCCATGTCCCTACGATATGAATGTTTTCCATGGCGGGATGCGATAAATTGTTGAAACCTGCATCCATCATGCAAATAAGAACCCCTGACCCATCGAGTCCCTTTTTATGGAGTTCTGGAATGCGTATTGTATGGTTTTGATTGAACGATTGACCGTAATCGTAGGAATAATTTTGCATGTTTTCTTGACTGGTTCTGCAATCATGATCTAGTTTTTTTTGCTTCTGATCGTCAATTTCAGTTCTCAGTCTTTTAACGAGATCAATTTTGCGAACAAAAGGAAATTCGGAAATCGCATCCATATTGCCGACGTAAGCCTCCACTGACACGGCATTTAACCATCTTGATTCCACACGCTTCCGAATAATCAGCGACTCAATGGCATGTACGTAATTTTCAACAACTGGCAAATCGTGGATGGTAATGCCTTGATTTTCAAGAACCCCCTTTAATCTGCGTTTCAAAGAGTTGGGAGGTAAGCTAAAAGCGGATCTGTTTTTATCGACCGCTTCTTTATCCTTAAAGTAGATCCACACCGTTAATGTATCGTTTTTGGGTTTATTGGCTCTGCTTAATAATATCGACGGGGAAAACTTTTGAACATCATTGTTTTGAGCAACTATCAATTCAGAGGAAAAAACCATCAAATATAATACAACACCTATTTTAAGACAATTAAATATGTTATGCCAAACAAAGCGTTTGCAAAGAATCAAAATTTTCACTATTTTCGAACTGTAAAATAACGAGACCATATGGTAACTCCTTAATAGTTTTCGTATCTTTAAAACTTAATCGATAAGATACACTATAATTCACACAAAAGCAATAGCAAAACACACATTAAAACCTTCACCTAAAAACAAGATATGGAGCTTTCGTTACATCAAATAATATCATTTCTAAATTCAAAATACCCTCCTCAATATCAGGAAAGTTGGGATAATTCAGGACTTTTAATCGATACAAATAGTCCCATAAAAAAAGCCATAACATGTCTTGATTGTACCATGGAAGTGGTAAATGAAGCTATCGAGGAGAAAGCAAATTTAATAATTGCCCACCACCCTTTGATTTTTTCGGGTTTAAAACGAATTGTGGATTCCGATAAAACTGGACAAATAGTAAAAAAAATAATTCAAAACAACATTGCATTTTATTGTGCACACACCAACTTTGACAGTGCTGCCGAAGGTTTAAATTACCATTTGGCTCAAAAAATTGGACTAATGCACACAAAAGTACTCGAACCCCTTCAATTACAACTCTATAAACTTACCACTTTTGTTCCCGATGAATATGCTGAAAAGGTACGTTCTGCAATGTTTTCAGCCTCTGCCGGAGATATTGGAAACTACAGTTCTTGTAGTTTTAATATAAACGGAACAGGAACCTTTTTGGGACAAGAGGATACAAACCCATTTGTGGGCACTCCGGGCAAATTGCACTTTGAACCCGAAATTAGAATTGAAACCATTGTTGAACAACGCAATGTTCACAAGACTATTGAGGAGATGAAAAAAGCGCATCCTTACGAAGAGGTCGCCTATGACCTTTATCCACTGCATAACGAGTTGGAAAATGTAGGTTTAGGACGTATTGGCGATTTACCTTATATAATGGACGAAAAAACGTTGGTTACATATCTACGCGACAAATTAAATATAGAAACAATTGCTTGCACAAAAGGATTGGGTCGGGAAATTGGAAAAGTAGCTATTGTGGGTGGTAGTGGAACCTCGGCTATTGGTTCAGCAATAAGGCAAGGAGCCGATGCGCTAATAACCGGAGATCTTAAACACCATACTTTTGTTGATCACGAAAAGGATCTTTTTTTAGTGGATATTGGGCATTATGAAAGCGAAAAAATAGCAATGAATATATTTTACGATATTCTTACAAAAAAATTCCCTAACTTTGCCGTCTGCATTTCAAAAACAAATTTGAACCCTATTAACTATTTATAAAATTTATGACTACTAGCGATAAAAAAACGTCGACCGTAAATACGGTTTTGGAGAAGCTAAGAGCTTTATACAAATTGCAATGTATTGATATAGAGATTCACAAAATAGAGACTCTTCGCGGTGAACTCCCCTTAGAGGTTCAAGATCTTGAAGATGAAATTGCTGGACTCGATACACGTATCAACAAAATTAAAAATGAGATCAAAGAGCTGGACAATGAAATCTTGATGAAGAAAACGGAGATTCTTAACTCTCAGTCCATGATCAAAAAATACGAAGAGCAACAAATGACCGTTCGCAACAATCGTGAATTTGAATCCATTGCAAAAGAGATTGAGTATCAACATCTAGAGATTGAATTGAGCGAGAAAAGAATTCGAGAATTTACGGGAATGATTAACCAAAATCAAGCTGCTCTTGAAAAAACAGAAGGTATTACTAGCGAAAAAAGAGCCGATTTAGATCATAAACAAGCCGAACTAGACTCAATTATTGCAGAGACAAAAGTAGAAGAAGAGCGTATTAAAAAAGTTAGGTCAGAGGTTACCGAAATTATTGAAGAACGACTTTTAAACGCATACACGCGGATACAAAACAATGTTAGAAACAGACTTGCAGTTGTTACTTTCGACCGAGATTCTTGCGGAGGTTGTTTCAACGCCATTCCTCCTCAAAGAATGGTTGACATTCGTCACCACAAAAAAATAATCGATTGTGAATATTGTGGGCGGGTTCTTATTGATCCAGAAACAGCACAAGAGGTGGCTGACACATTATAAAAAATTTAAAAGGCTTTCTGAAAAGAGAGCCTTTTTTAATCCAAAAACTTTTTAATGGAATCTACAAAAATTTCGGGTTGATCGGCATGCAACCAATGTCCCGCATTTTCAATGGTTACAAACTTTATCATTGGAAACATACGTTTCAATGCCACTTTGCCCTCTTTTTGCACGTAATCGCTTTTGGCTCCACGAATTAGCAACACTGGAAACGAAGTTATTGAATTGTAGGATTCCACATCTAAACCTCCCGCAATTTCAGATAAGAACTCCCTCAATACCAACAAGTTGATTCTCCACCGATAACCTTTTCCTGTACGCTTAATGTTTTTCAATAAGAATTGAACAGTTCTTGACCCTCCAAGTCGTTCAATAAGAAAAATTTCTGCCTCTTTTCTACTCGCAATCGTTTCAATGGGAAGGGCTAACATAGAATCGATTATAGTTCGATGTTTATCAATTTGTGAAGAGTCGCCAGAAAGTTGATAATCAATGGGGGCAATATCTGCAATAATAAGTGCCGATAATCGCTCCGGATATTCCATGGCAAATTTCATGGCAACCTTTCCGCCCATTGAATGGCCTAAAATAATTGCTCTCTCTATCTCGTGTGAATCCATGAACTCCAACAAATCACCAACCATGTCGGCGTACGTATGACTTGCGTCATGATCGGATTGGCCATGGTTACGCAAATCGAGAAGATACACTTTATAGGTTGCTGAAATTTGCTGTGCGAACGATATCCAATTATCTGACATCCCATACAATCCATGCAATATAATAAATGGATATCCTTCGCCAACCTCTTTGTAATTTAAGTTTATCATTGAAAGTAAATATTGTGAATAACGTTATTTCAACGTACCCAAATACATCTGTATTGTGTTTTCCAGTCCATAATAGAGAGCATCCGAAATTAACGCATGTCCAATGGAAACTTCGAGTAAGCCGGGAACCTGTTTCGCAAAATAGGTTAGGTTTTCGAGACTTAAATCATGTCCCGCATTAACACCCAAACCCAAGTTAACCGCAATCTCGGCAGCCAAAACAAAGGGACGAACAGCCTCGTATTGATTTTCTGGATACATAATAGCATAGGGTTCTGTGTACAATTCAATGCGGTCGGTTCCGGTTTCTTTGGCATGAATTATATTTTTCTCATTGGTATCCACAAAAATACTGGTACGGATTCCTTGCTCTTTCAGTTCAGAGATCACACGTTTAAGAAAATCGGCATGTTTTACCGTATCCCATCCGGCATTGGAGGTCAAAGCCTCGGGCGGATCCGGAACTAGGGTAACTTGATGAGGTTTAACCTCTTTCACCAACGAAAGAAACGACTCCGAAGGATATCCTTCAATATTAAATTCGGTTGTTATTTTTGGTCTAATTGCATACACATCGCTGTATCGTATGTGCCGTCCATCGGGTCGTGGATGTACAGTAATGCCCTGTGCTCCAAACAATTCGCAATTCATTGCCGTTTCCAAAACATTTGGAATATCGCCCCCTCTAGCATTTCTAATGGTGGCAATCTTATTAATATTTACACTTAATTTTGTCATAATTTAATATTGTATATAATTAATTTTGCATCATAGTCATTTGTATCGTACTTTTGTAATGGGTGAAAATACAACTCAAACAAACTTTTAAAATTGACATGGCAAATTTAATCTTTTATTACATTAACAGAAAATTATGTTAGCACATGAAATGATGTCGGACGTTGTTCCTGCGCTTAAATTAACGGATAGTGCTTATAAAGCCCTAAATTGGATGGAAGTGTTCCGACTATCGCACCTTCCCGTGGTAAAGGACGGTCATTTTATTGGAATAATCTCCGACGACACCATTTATGATTCTGGAATATTCAATGAATCCATTGAAACCATTGCGGATCGCATTGAAAATTATTACGTAACAAGCCACCGCCATATTTTCGACATCATAAATTTATGTGATAATTATTCATTAACATCCGTGGCCGTGATTGATGACGATAAAAAATATTTGGGATTAATTGTACTGCCAACCCTAGTTTCCTGCTTTTCTAAGTTAATCAATACCGAATCGAAGGGTGGATTAATTGTTATTGAAGTACATGTAAATGATTATTCGCTCAGCCAAATTGCACAAATTGTAGAGAGCAACGGAGGTAAAATATTGAGCATGTATGTTTCTCCAAAACCCGAAACCACACTCCTGTCCGTCACGCTTAAGTTAAATACGACGGAACTCACCTCAATAATCCGAACCTTTGAGCGATATGAGTATGACATAAAAGCCACATTTGAAGAACATGATACCATGAAGGAAATTATTCAAGACAATTATAATTCGCTCATGCGCTATTTAAATACTTAGAGAACCGCTCTTTCATGAACATACTTCGAATTCTAATACTACTGTTCATAACCAACGCAGCATCAGCGCAGATTTTAGAACAAATAGTAATCAGAAACAATCAAAAAACCAAAGATTGGGTAATTCATCGCGAACTCCTTTTTAAAATCGGCGATACATTATCGTTCGACAATCAACAAATTCTACAACGTTGCCAAGAAAATATATTCAATACCGCATTATTCAACAACGTAACAATAACGGATACTTCAATAAATAAAATGCGTACAATTTTAATCGACGTTGAAGAACGTTGGTACTTTTGGCCCTATTTTATTCTTGAACCAGCCGACCGAAATTTAGCCACATACCTACGATCCGAGAAATGGGAACGAATTAATTATGGCATAATGTCCACAAAACACAATTTCAGAGGTCGGAATGAAGATTTAAGTCTCAAAATCAGAATGGGTTTCCGACAGCAACTGGGCATTCATTACTTTATTCCACATATAAGCAAACGAATTGATAAGATAGGATTGCTCTTTGATATATCCATGTTTCGTCAAAAAACCTCCTTTGTTGACATTATTGATTTCAAGTATCACTTTCTCGAATTCAACACCTATGCATTTCTTGAAAATCGGTTTAGAATGGGAGCGCTATTTCGACCACAACATAATATAAAACATCACATAATCTCGTCACTACATCTATACAACTCAAAAGGAACTACCCCAGAAACAAACCTTATACTACTTGGCACAAAAGACCCTTTAAGCAACTGGTTGATATTCGATTATATATTTGAATACAACACTCTAGATTATGTATTATACCCAACAAGAGGAATTCTACTGACATTTTCCGTATCATCGGCCACCGATTTTAAGTCCAACAATTGGCAAAATGCCAATCTCAACGTCAATATCAATCAACCATTCTTAACGCATTTCACCTACTCCACATCCCTATTTGGCGAACATTTTTTTAATACGCCCCCACCAATTGGACTTCGCCGAACTATTGGAAACAACTACTATTTTAGAGGTTACGAAGACAATGTTTGGAATGCGCAAACGGTTGGAGGAGTACGTCAACAAATTTCATGGAATTTCTATAGAAAACGCCATTTTAAAATAAAACAGATACAAACAAAAAAGTTCAACAAACCGTTTCTCGCCTTATATGCAACCGGATTTACAGACATGGGCTGCATTACAAATATATCTCAGATTACCGGAAACGAGTTCTTAATCTCTTTTGGCACAGGGATAGATATGATTTCATACTATGATTTAATATTCCGATTCGAAGCCGTATTAAATAATAATAGAACAACCCTTTTTAATGTTCATATAGGCAAGGTTTTTTAAAAAGGAAATATATCTTTGTAAAAAACAAAGGCATGATCGCAATTTTCGGCAAATCACTACCCACTAATTTCTTTGAACAGATGAAAGAAATTATAGCAAAGTTTGAAACAACTCAACAACCGTATGCATGTTATGAGCCACTCTATAAGGAATTAATGAACAACAATATAAAAGCAAATTGCTCTCGATTTACCGATTATAGTACGTTGCCCCCCGACACCACATTAATCCTAAGTATTGGTGGCGATGGAACAATGTTGGAAACATTAACCATTATCCGCGACAGCAACATTCCCATTGTGGGCATTAATACAGGCAAACTAGGCTTTTTATCGGAAATTTTTCCCGAAGATATCTCTGCCTCAATGGATTGGCTATTAGCAAGAGAATTTAGGATACAACCCCGAAATGTGCTGGAAATAACATCTCCCGATATTGAAATAAACACCTATAATTATGCCCTAAATGATTTTACAGTTCGTAAAAACGATCATGCTACGTTGGACCGTATAACCGTTTCGGTTGACAACAAATATTTGAATACATATTGGGCCGATGGGCTCATTATTAGCACAGCAACAGGCTCAACAGCATATTCGTTAAGTGTAGGAGGACCTATTTTAGTTCCAGAAAGCAAATCCATAATTTTAAGTCCTATTGCCTCCCATAATTTAACCGTTAGGCCAATGGTATTAGATGGGAACTCAACAATTGAACTCACCATTGAAGGCAGAAACAATATACATGTTGCCACTTTCGATAATAGGATCATTGAAATTCCATCAAATACCCGATTTCAAATAAAATCGGCACTTTTCTCACTAAATATGGCACAACTCGAAGAACATGACTTTTTCAAAACTCTAAGAAATAAATTAATGTGGGGAATTGATAAACGAAATTAAGCCATTCCTCAAAATAAAGAGAATAATAGGTATTAAATCATGATTTTTCAGTTTCTAATTTGATAGAATCTGAAATTATATCTATTTTTACCAATGTTTAAAATTAACTATCTAGAATAAGAGTGTATATTTAACAAAAATATCGTTTTTGTAAATTACATTTCTTTAATTTACAATACTTTAAACAAGATTACAGTTGTACAAACGCACATAATATAAAACCGATGAACAAAATTGTTCTAACATTTGGAATTGTCATCCTATTAGGTAGTATGACATTTGGACAAAGAAATGCATGGCAAAGACAACGATACGACGTTTTCGCGGGGATAGGAACCACTAGTTTCTTAGGTGATTTAGGAGGAGGGAAAGGAGAATCGCATTGGCTAAAAGACTTTGACATTGCTGCCACTAGGCCCATGATGGTCGTGGGAGGACGCTATAAAGTTTTAGAAATGCTCGCCGTTGGAGGCTCACTCTCATTCGGATACGTTCGTGGAGATGACAAGTGGTCTAAAAATGAGTTCCGGAAACAACGGAATCTCAATTTCCGCTCGCCCATCATTGAATTAGCCACCTATGGTGAATTTCATATCATTAAAGAGAAGTTTGGTCGTCGTACATCGCGCCGAAGAACAAAGTTTTTCAGTTGGAGCACAATTCAAAGCATTCCGTTAAACACCTATATATTTGCAGGAGTAGGTCTTTTTTGGTTTAATCCACAAGGAAGAGACGAAGATGGAAAATGGCACAACTTGCGCCCAATAGGTACAGAGGGACAAAATGTAATTCCCTCACGCAGTCCATACAAACGATTACAAGTAGCAATCCCATTTGGTTTAGGAGCGAGATACGCATTAACACGAAAATTCTCCATTGGTTTAGAGTATGGTGCACGAATAACATTTACCGATTATATCGATGATGTGAGCAAAAACTATATTCACCCTGACTTTTTCACCGACCCCACCGAACGCTATTTAGCAAATCCAGGATTGCCTTATGAAAATGGAGATCCCTATACGGTGGGTCCGAACGATCGTCGAGGGAGTTCTCTTTATGACGATTACTATATGTTTACTGTTGTAACACTATCCTACAAAATGCGTACAGGACGTGGAGGTCTTCCTAAATTTTAAAATGGTCTTAATTTTGATGAGTTCATAAAAAATACTGAATCATATGCTTCAAACAAAATACAAATCACCTATTTTACTGTTAAGTTTTATGCTTTTTATCTCCGTACTTACAGTACAAGGACAGCGATATAACTGGAAAAAACTACGATACGAAGTGTATTTTGGTGGAGGGCTTTCAAACTTCATGGGAGACGTGGGGACTCCTTTAAATCAAGGACTAAAAACCTATTTATGGATTAATCCTCAAGCAATACGACCTGTAGGTCAAATTGGGGGTAAAATGGCATTTAGCGACCGAACAAAACTTCGCGCAAATTTAGCCGTTGGTCTTTTAGCAAATAAAGATAGATATGGTGGATATCCTGAGAGAGGATTGGAATTCAGATCTCCCATTATAGAACTATCCGGGATATATGAGTATTTTATTATCAAGGAACAAAAAAAGAAAACAAGTTATCGCTGGCTCAATTTACCCCGACGATTTAAAAACGCATTAATTCCAACGTACGTTTTTGCAGGATTGAGCGGAATCTATTTCAATCCACAAGCCTATACTTTAGGAGAATGGCACAATTTACATCCATTACACACTGAAGGGCAAGGACTTCCAGGTCAAAAAAAACACTATAGCCGTTTTAGCTTAGCTGTCCCAATAGGTATAGGAGTGAAATTTAAAGTTTCCCAATATCGTTCAATTAGCATTGAAGCAGGATGGCGTGTAGCATTGACCGACTATATTGATGATGTGAGCGTTGGATCCCTTGTTACCGTTAACGAAATGCGTGATAATTTTGGCGATATGGCAGCCATTCTATATTACAGAAGACATGGATCAAGTACAGAACCAACCACTCATAATACAAAAGGAGTTATTCGTGGCGGAAAATGGATCGACCAATATCAATTTGTGATGGTCAATTATAGTGCTATACTAAAAACAAATCGCAAAGGTGGACCAAAATTAAAGTTTTATTAAGAACTTACACTAAAACTCGCAAATCAGCGTTTTCTCTCAAAAATATACATTTAAATGAGGCATATTGGAATTGCTCTCTTGCTATGTATTAGCATATTTCAAAAAGGGCATACACAAAAAGAATATGAGATAGGGGGAATGTTGGGAGGCGCAACCTATTTTGGAGAAGTAAACACAACAAATTTAATCCATCAAGTTAGACCTGGTGCTTTCCTTTTTGGTCGTTACAATATTCATAAACAGCTCGCCCTACGAGCAAATCTTGGATTCGCAATGCTTGGTGGAAATGATCAATATTCCGGATTTGAATACCAAAACCAAAGAGAGATCGCATTTTCGTCGAGTCTTATATCCCTATCATCAAATGTTGAGTTCAACTTCTTGCCCTTTAAAGCCGACAGAGCAAAATCAGTTTTTTCACCATACCTAACTGTGGGACTTGAAACAACCTTAGTAAACTTCAGCTTTGATGCAAAAGTATTGAATAATATCTCGCTCCCCTTTGGCGTTGGATTTAAATTGAATTTACCAAAAAGGTGGAATGCTGGAATTGAATACATTATTCATAAAACATTTAGAGACGATTTAGATCGATTAGATAATCCTTTATTTAGTGAACAAGACGTATTTCAGTATAAACAAAGAGCTAATAGTAGGAATAAAGATTGGTACACTTTTTTCGGAATATACATAGCATATAAACTTAAAAGTTCCGTAACTTGCCGCGCTTATTCGTAAGAGGAAAACAAAATACACAAATTAATGATTTCAAAGGAGCAAATACTTGAAAATATAATCCCTAAACATGTTGCCATAATTATGGATGGTAATGGACGATGGGCAAAAAAGAAAGGGAATTCTCGTATTTTCGGACATAAAAATGGAGTCAAAGCCGTTAGAGATGCTGTTGAAGCAGCGGCAGAACTGGGAGTTAGTTATTTGACTTTGTATGCGTTTTCGACTGAGAATTGGAACAGACCTAAAGCCGAAGTGCAAGCACTAATGGCATTGCTTGTTCAGGCAATACACAATGAAGTTGACAATTTGAATAAAAACAATATAAAATTACTAGTAATTGGCGATACAGCAAGTTTGCCAAATGATGTAAATAGTAATTTAAATCTTGCCATGGAAAAAACTGCTAAAAATACTGGATTAAAGTTAGTTTTAGCATTAAGCTACTCGTCGCGGTGGGAAGTAATTAAAGCCGTAAAAAGCATTGCAAGTGATATTAAAACAAATAAAATAACGCCCAACGATATTGACGAATCCCTATTTCAGCAATATTTAGAAACCTCAAATATGCCTGATCCTGAATTATTAATAAGAACCTCAGGAGAGTTGAGATTAAGCAATTTTTTACTCTATCAGATGGCATATTCTGAACTCTATTTTACGGAAAAGTTATGGCCTGATTTTCGAAAAGAAGATTTTTATAATGCAATATACGACTTCCAACACAGAGAACGGCGATTTGGGAAAATAAGTGAACAATTAAACAACGATAACTAAAATGCAGCGAATTCTATTATCCTTAGTACTAATTACATGTTTCTCGAGTTTTTCTTTTACGCAGATCTCAATAGGAAATGAATTAGACAATATAGACTATTCAAAACCGGTAGATTATGAAATTGGAGGTATCATTGTCGAAGGAGTACAATACTTAGACCATTCCGTTATTATTGCATTATCAGGATTACATGTTGGTCAGCAAATTAAAGTGCCCGGCGATAAGATCTCTAAAGGAATAGAACAATTATGGAAACAAGGGCTATTTGCTGATGTCAAAATAAAAGCATCGAAAATTATTGGCGATAAAATATTCCTTGAAATACATTTGCAAGAACGACCACGACTCTCCTCTTTTTCTTTTAAGGGAATTAAAAAAGGAGAAGCCGATGAAATTCGAGAGAAAATACGACTTGTCCGTGGGACGCAAGTAACGGACAATACATTGAGTAAATCGAAAGGGATAATAAAAAACTTTTTTATTAATAAGGGATTTTACAATGTTGAAGTAGATATTGACCAACAAATAGATACGTCGCTAATCAATCATGTTACTCTAAGCTTTGTAGTAAAAAAGAATGGACGTGTAAAAATAAAAACGATTGATTTTGAAGGGAATACAGTCTTTACGGACAAAAAACTTCGTAGAGCAATGAAAGACACTAAAAAGAAACGATGGTGGGGACTCTTTAAACCATCAAAATACATACAAAGTATTTACAAGGAGGACCATAAAAACATAATCGCTAAGTATAACGAAAAGGGATACCGAAATGCACGAATTACAACAGATACTGTTTTTCCGGTTGGCGAAAACTTATTAAAAGTTAAGATCAATATAGAAGAAGGGAGTAAGTTTTACATTAGAAATATAACTTGGGTTGGAAATTCAAAATTCACCACCGAGCAACTCGGAATAGGATTGGGAATAAAGAAAGGCGATATTTTTGACCAAACAGTACTTGAACAAAGGCTTTACCAAGCACAAGACGCCATTAGTTCATTATATTACGACGATGGTTATCTGTTTTTCAATGTTACTCCTGTGGAAGTTGCCATTGCAAACGACTCAATTGATTTTGAGATGCGCATTTATGAGGGAAAACAAGCTCGAATAAATCGCATATTAATGTCCGGCAACACAAAAACTAACGATCATGTAATTCGACGAGAGATCAGAACACGCCCAGGAGAACTTTTTAGCAGAACCAATATTATTCGATCGCAAAGAGAGCTTGCCCAACTTGGTTATTTTGATGTTGAAAAGTTTGACATTAAAACTATTCCTCATCCTTACGATGGAACGGTTGACCTAGAGTACATATTAGAGGAGCGTCCATCGGACCAGATAGAACTTTCTGGAGGTTGGGGAGCTGGAATATTTCTAGGATCCGTTCGACTAACACTGACCAATTTATCGATTAAAAGCTTTTTCAAAAAAGACGCATGGAGACCATTCCCTACGGGCGATGGACAACGCTTAATGCTCTCGATAATGACAAATGGAACCTATTATCAAGCCTATAGTGTGTCTTTTGTTGAGCCATGGCTTGGAGGACGAAAACCCAACAGTTTGTCCGTTTCTGCCTATCACACAATTCGTTCGACCGGAGCATATCTTACCGATATCACAAATTACATGAAAGTAACTGGAGTAAGTGTTGGTCTTGGACAGCGACTTGAATGGCCTGATGATTATTTTGTTCTAAGGCAATCAATAAACTATGAACATTATAATTTGAAAGATTTTAATTCATATTTCATTTTCTCTAACGGACGCTCTAACAACTTAAGTTATACAGTAGATTTCTCGAGAAACTCCATTGACGCACCCATATATCCTCGTCGAGGAGCTTTACTTTCACTATCGCTTCAGATAACACCCCCCTACTCTTTATTTAAGAAAAACAAATGGTGGGAAGAGGCCGACGTTGTAACCGTTGACGAAAATGGAGATGATCTTACAACTTCAGAAATTGCTCTCCTCGAAACAGAAAAGTTAAATCGAGAGACGGCTAAAAAATACAACTGGATTGAATATCACAAATGGAAATTTAAAGCCTCCACATTCAATACTATCTTTGGTGATTTAGTGTTAAACTCAAAAATTGAGTTCGGTTATATTGGACACTACGATAAAGATTTAGGACCATCGCCGTTTGAGCAATTTCAATTAGGTGGCGACGGGCTAAGCGGTTACAATCTTTATGGTACCGACTTAATTGGCCTTAGAGGCTATGATAATGGACCTACCAACAACCCAGGATCCTTAACCCCCGATAAAGGAGGAAACGTATATCAGAAACTCTCTTTTGAACTTCGGTATCCGCTTTCACTGAACCCATCCGCAACATTCTACGTTCTAGCTTTTGTTGATGCAGGAAACGCTTGGTACGACATTAAGGATTATTCCCCCTTTGAGTTGAAACGCGCTGCTGGGGTTGGTCTAAGAGTGTATATGGCAATGTTTGGGATGCTCGGTATAGATTGGGGTTATGGCTTTGATGAAATACCAAATAGACCCGGTTCAAATAAAGGGCATTTCGCTTTCACAATTGGTCAACAATTTTAATTATTTTAACATGTCGATAAAGAAACTATTATTCGTATTTGTGCTTGCAACACTGGCAAGTTTCTCGTTCAGTCAACGATTTGCTTATATTGACACACAATATATTTTAAACAATATCCCGGCATACGAATCGGCACAAGAACAGTTAAAAATAATAATGGACGAGTGGCAAGAGGAAATTTCAACGTTAAATGTGGAATCGGATCGCCTTCTGAAATTATATGAAGTTGAAAAGGTTCTCTTGAGCGAAGATTTAAGAAAAAAGCGATTGGAAGAGATAGAGGAGAAACAAAAAGAAGCTAAAAAACAACAAGATAAATATTTTGGAAAAGATGGTTCTTTTTTTCAAAAAAGACAAGAACTTATAAAACCCATCCAAGATCAAATTTTTAACGCCATAAAAGAAATTGGTACCGAAGGTAATTTCGCCATGGTAATTGATATAGCAAGTGGCTTAGGCGTAGTTTACAACGATCCGAAATATGATAAAAGCGACGAGGTGTTACAAAAATTGGGATATCGGTAAATTGTTTTATTTTGAAGGTAATGTTTTCAATTTACTTTACTATATTTGCCTTAAATTATTGAAAATTCTAAACGTAAACAGATAATGAGAAAAGTAATTTTAATTCTAAGTTCCCTATTTTTCATCGGAACAACAATTCAAGCACAGACGGTTAAATTCGGTCATGTTGACTCCAATGAAATAATTCAAGCAATGCCTGAATTGGAACAAGCACAAAAAACATTGCAAGATCTAGCCAAGGAACTTGAAGAGGCAATGGCAGGTATGCAACGCGAATTTCAAACGAAATATCAAGATTATCAATCAAAATATGAAACGTTAAGTTCCGTATTGCGCAAATCGAGAGAAGAAGAGTTGCAAGATTTACAAAAACGAGTAGAGACTTTCCGTCAGACAGCACAACAAGAACTTCAACAAAAGGAAGTTGCACTACAGCAACCAATTATTGAAAAAGTTCAAAATGCAATTGAAGAAGTAGGGAAAGAACAAAAATTCACCTATATCTTTGATGCCACACCTGGTTCCGGATTGCTTTACAAAGCTGCTACAGCAACAGATGTAACTCCCTTAGTAAAGAAACAATTGGGTCTTCAATAAGAAACTGAAAAACTTAAAAGCCTCCTGTCCTAATATAATGGCAGGAGGCTTTTGCATATAACAGTGGTTTAGAATGAATAACAACAATGCACCTATTGGAGTCATTGATAGTGGGTTAGGTGGATTAAGCGTATTGCAACACTTAATCTCCGATATTCCAAACGAATCATATATCTATTTTTCGGATAACGCCTATTGCCCGTATGGGAAAAAAAGTTTTGCTGAGATCCAATCCCGAGTTTTTGATATTGTACGTTTTCTAATTGATAAATACAATGTAAAATTGGTTGTAGTAGCGTGCAATACAGCTACCGCTGCAGCCATTGACGAGTTAAGGGCAAATTTTCCTATTCCCTTTGTAGGTATGGAACCAGCCATAAAGCCTGCTGCATTAAAAACCAAAACAGGAGTTATTGGCGTTTTGGCCACCGAAGGAACTTTTAATGGAAGGCTTTTTAAAAATACATACGAGAAATATGCTACCGAGGCAACCATGATTGTGACCGCCGGAAATAATCTTGTTGAATATATTGAAGCCGGAATAGTTGATGGAACTGATATTGAAAATCTGCTGAAGAATTATATCGACCCAATGGTAACTAACAATGCCGATCTCCTAGTTTTAGGATGTACGCATTTCCCTTTTCTTTCCGATACCATTAAAACGTTATATCCCAAATTAAATCTTATTGACCCTGCTCCAGCAATTTCGAAACAAACCTTAAACATATTGAAAATCAACGATATAGAAAGTGCTTCAACGTCGGGCAATCGTCTGTTTTTTACCTCCGGAGATCCTATTCTTTTTAACCAGTTTTTGAAATTTCATTTGTCTATTTCTGAAGAGTGTCAACGTGTTGACATCTAAGAGACCAATAAAAAAGCCTGAAATAAAGAAAAATCCTCCTCATTTCAGGCAATTTCAATGATATATATAAAATCTATATTTTCGACTTTACCAGATCGGCAGCATCCTGCAATGAAATTGCTGAAAACACTTTCAGTCCGCTATTATCAATCAACACTTTTGCCTCCTCAGCATTGGTGCCTTGCAAACGAACAATGACCGGAACTTTAATCTCACCAATCACTTTATAAGCTTCCACAACTCCTTGGGCAACACGATCGCATCGAACAATTCCGCCGAAGATATTTATTAAAATCGCTTTCACTTCGGGGTCTTGCAAAATAATTCGAAATCCAGCTTCAACCGTAGTGGCATTTGCAGCTCCTCCCACATCTAAGAAATTCGCTGGACTTCCCCCACTCAATTTAATAATATCCATGGTCGCCATTGCTAAACCGGCACCATTGACCATACATCCCACATTGCCATCGAGTTTTATGAAATTGAGTCCGTGTTTTCCTGCTTCTACTTCCGTTGGATCTTCTTCGTTAATATCGCGCATCAACGCATAATTCTTATGTCGATAAAGAGCATTTTCGTCCAAAACAACTTTTGCATCGGCTGCCATTATTTTATCGTCCGACGTTTTGGCAACCGGATTAATCTCAAAAAGTTGGGCATCAGAATGTACAAAAGCACTGTATAAAGACCCCACAAAACGATGCATCGACTTTGCTGCATCTCCTTTTAAATCAAGATTACTGGCAATTTTTCGAGCTTGAAATGGCTGTAATCCAACCGTTGGGTCAATCTCCTCCTTAAATATTCTTTCGGGAGTTTTGGCAGCAACCTCTTCAATATTCATTCCGCCATCGGGACTGTACATTATAATATTTCGGCTGGTTGCCCGATCCAATAAAAGGCTCATGTAAAACTCCAAAACTGGCGATTTGCCCAGATAATAGATTCCTTGTTCAATTAAAAGCATTCGAACGAGTTTTCCAGCCGGTCCAGTTTGTGGTGTAACTAACTGCATTCCAAGAATATCCGTAGCGTATTGTTTCACCTCGTCCAACGATTTAGCAATTTTTACACCACCCCCCTTTCCTCTTCCTCCGGCATGGATTTGAGCTTTAACAGCCCATACGGTACAGTCTGTCTCTTCTTGAATCTTTTTTGCAGCCTCAACTGCTTCTTCTGGTGTATTTACCGGAAAACTTACTGGAAGGGCGACTCCAAATTCTTTTAGTATTGATTTCGCTTGATACTCATGTATATTCATAATAAAATTATTATTTTACTAATTTATAGCCAAAATAGAACCTATTTTGTATCCTTTACATAGATCGCGTCTTATCAATTTCGGTTTAATATTTGCGAGGCACTATGAGCTAGCGAAAGTATATATTTTTTTTAAATTAACCAATAATTTTAGGATGATGACAAAATTCCCTAAGTTAAGTATGGAGGAACTCGATAGAGTGAGTGTTGATGAGTTTCACAATCTGGACAAAACCCCAATAATTGTAGTGCTCGACAATATACGCAGTGCCAATAATGTGGGTTCATTTTTCCGAACTGCCGATGCGTTTAGAATTGAGAAAATAATTCTCTGTGGTATAACATCAACTCCACCCAATAAAGAAATCCAAAAAACGGCACTGGGAGCGTACGAATCGGTTGAATGGGAATACCAAAAGGATACATTGTCAGTTGTTGAGAAATTAAAAAAAGAAGGAGTATATACAATTTCAATTGAACAGGCGCACAATAGTATTTCGCTAAAGGATATAAAATCGAAGTTTTACGATGGTAAAATTGCCGTTATTTTCGGAAACGAAGTTAATGGTGTAGATCAAGAAGTTATTAACCAAAGTGACAGCTGTATTGAGATTCCTCAATGGGGTACAAAACACTCGTTGAACGTTGCCGTTTCTGGGGGAATTATTCTTTGGCATCTTTTAAATAGCATACAAAATCAAGGTTTAGAATAGTCATTGATGTTCATATTAGTGTATAAAAAATAAGCCTAAAACTTACTTAATCGGGTTTAATGTTTTATATTTGCCACGTTGGTTCAACTGATTTGAAATTAAAAAAGAATTCCTACTCAGGCATTATAAAATGGCAAAAAGCATTGAAGAATTTCTACAACAAACAAAGACCTTTTTCGATAAAACGGAACGACGAGGAATTATCAAAGGTTGCCGAATGGGTGGTAATGATAATCTCTTTGTATATCGATTGTATAAAGAGCGGTATGAAAGTGTTATCCGTCTGTTTGCTGATTATGCCTTTCTTTGCACTGCCAACGGGAAAATCAAAGAACTTCATTTTGCGCAGGATTTCAAATCAAAAGCGAGTGAAATACTCGTCGAAGATGTATTAAATGAAACACTCCACAAAGATCAAGAATTTCTAAAGGAAGCTCGCGATACAATCCGTTCAAAAATCCGCACCACCTTTCCAATAACAATTCTTATCCAAGGAGAGAGACGCCTTTATGAATTTGTAATCGATTATTTCGATGACGAAACAGCGCTGATCTTTGGTAAAAATATCTCCGAACCACTCTTAACGGAGAATTCATCGGAGTCGTATATGACGGAGCTTATAAATTCTCGTTTTGCGCAAACCATTCATGAAAAACACTCTCTAGCAAAGGAAAATGTAAAACTTTCCTCCATCAATAGAGACTTATTGGATAGCATTACCTATGCAAGAAAAATCCAGCGTGCTATTTTTCCAGATATCCAGGATTTTAAGCAGGTATTTCACGATTCGTTTATTCTATTTCAGCCGAGGGATCTAGTTAGTGGTGATTTATACTGGTTCGATAACTACGAAGACACTAAAGTTATAGCCGTGGTCGATTGCACTGGCCATGGTGTTCCTGGGGCTTTTATTGCAGTGTTAAGTTACTCCTTATTAAATAAAATATTAAGCGAAAACAATGTGATGTTCAAACAACCATCGGAACTATTAAGCGAACTCCATTTTGAACTCACACGCGTATTGAATCACGACAAAGAACTCAGTGAAATTAGCGATGGCATGGATATCGGTCTATGTTTAATCAATAACAATCACAACATTTTGTATTTTAGCGGTGCCTTTCACAATTTATATCACGTTAGTCAAGGAGTATTACAAATTTACAAAGGCGACAAACTGAGTGTAGGTGGGAATAATTATGGGAAAAAAGAACTATTTCGGTTCACAACCACAATGATTGAATATAACAATGACGATGTGTTTTACCTGACGACGGATGGATATTTGGACCAATTTGGAGGCGATCGGGACAAAAGATTCCTGAATCGTAGATTTAGATCTATGATTGAGCAAAATTTTGCACGACCCATGGTGGAGCAAAAGGAACTATTTTTATCACAATATGAAGAATGGCGTGGAGAAAATGATCAAATTGATGACGTTTTGATTGTTGGATTTCGATGTCGTTTTTAACACCTTTATAAACCTATGATTATGAAAAACTATTTAATCGTACTTTTAAGTGCTCTAGGATTTGTTTCATGCACGACTGAGGTTGACATCACCGGCGAGTGGAAAAACATTCCCGTTGTTTACTCCATTATAGACCAGGCTGATTCAGTCCATTATGTAAGAATTAACAGAGTATTTTCAGGAAATCAATCTGCATATGATATGGCTATTATTCCAGATAGTCTTTTATACGATGACACATTAGATGTGAAAATACATGTATTTGATAAGAATAATATCCGATTAAAAACCATAACATTTACCAAAGAAATGAGGGATAAAGATAGCATTAACCAATATGGAGAAGTTATTTTTGCAACTGATAAACACCACGTATATGCGTCACGCGAAGAGATTCCAGAAGAAAAAGGCTATTCATACAACCTTGTTGTAAAACTAAACAAAGATAAACAAGTTGAAGCTACCATGCAATCAATCGTTGGATTCAACCAAACAAATCCACCCAGAGGAGGCAGATACGATATTTCGCAAGTAATACTTGGCGCAACTTTCAGACTACCAACGGCTGTTCACGGGGCACAAATGAATATGTACGTGCATTATTACGAGTTTTATAACGATAATAGACCATATGTACGCAAAACAATAATGTTTCCTTTTAATAAAGTACTACATACTACAAATGATGAACTTACAATGGGTATGAAAACATTCTTAATTAAATCAAAATTTAAAGAGGAAATTCAAAATGATCCAGAAGTATCATATCGTTTCCTTGGAAAAGTAGATTTCGAATATTTTATAGCAGACATACCCTTTTCTGAACATTTATGGTTACGCAACAACACCATAGTTGGAGAAACATCACCCTTAACCAATATTAAAGGGGGATATGGTCTATTTGCATGCCGCAAAAACTTTATTTACAAAGGGCACAAGCCCACTATTCCTAAGTCATATAAGGCTTTTAATGACGATCCAGATTTAAGATTATTGAAATTTCCAAAACCATTAGTCTATCAACAACATGGAATAGACACACTCCCTTAATTTCTATCACCAAAACAACCAAAGCAATGAAAGAAACTATAAAAACTATCTACTTAGGAGAATTAAGAACTGAAGCGGAACATGTTCAATCAGGAAATAAACTTATTACCGATGCTCCAACGGACAATCATGGTAAAGGCGAATTCTTTAGCCCCACTGACATGCTCGCCACATCGTTAACGAGTTGCATATTAACAATAATGGGAATAAACGCAGAAGCTGAAGGATTCGATATCAAAGGAGCAACAGCGAAAACATGGAAAATCATGGCTGAAAATCCACGAAGAGTTGCAGAGATAAAAGTAGAATTCAATTTTACTAATTGCTCTTTAAATACAACACAACAGCAAATTTTAAAACGTTTAGTAAAAGTTAGTCCGGTACCGCTTAGTTTGCATGCCGATTTAATACAAAATATTTCATTGAAGTTTTAGGATTATTTTGACTTTCAAAACAATAGGGCTTTAAACACACAATAAGCAAAACCCCATTCATTGAAGATGGAACGTAGTTAAATAAAAGATTAAATCATAATTGTAAAACTTTTGTTAACCAAAATGATTACGCAAAATAAAAACAGCAGCAATATGAAAAATATTGCTGCTGTTTTTGTATCTCCAAATTTATGTACGTTACAAAATCCGATCTTTGTTTTTATTTACGAAATCTCCCCACGAACCACTTTTTTTAGGCCCAGCAAAACTCATACTTTGATAGTAATGACAAACAGCAACGGCCAAACCATCAGTAGCATCAAGAAACGATGGAACGGTTTCAATATTAAACATTTTCATTAACATGCCCGAAACCTGCTCTTTAGATGCGCTTCCACTGCCCGTTATCGAGAGTTTAACCTTTAATGGGGCATATTCGTAAATGGGAATTTTGAACCGTAATGCAGCAGCCATTGCAACTCCTTGAGCCCTTCCTAACTTTAGCATCGATTGTACATTCTTACCATAAAAAGGAGCCTCCAAAGCCACTTCGTCAGGTAAGTATTGTTCAATAAGCATTTTTGTACGGTCATAAATATGGGAAAGCTTCATATAATGATCCTTAAGTTTTCTTAAATCAATAACTCCCAGACTAATCACTTTCAGCTGGCTATGCGACGCATCAATAATCCCATACCCCATAATGGTGGTACCGGGGTCAATTCCTAAAATTATTCTCGATGGTTGCTTTGTCATAATAAAAATAAGAGCCCAAAATGGAATAATGCCAATGGAGTCTCTCTAAATTTAGTCCAGGATGTCAAATCCAATATAAGGAACTAGCACCTTTGGTATTTTAATTCCGTCCGGAGTTTGATTATTTTCAAGCATCGCTGCCACAATCCGAGGCAGTGCCAATGCGCTACCATTCAGCGTGTGCGCTAATACCGTTTTCTTTGTTTCCAAATCACGATACCTCAATTTCAGACGATTTGCCTGAAAACTTTCAAAGTTCGATACGGAGCTCACCTCGAGCCATCGTTCTTGAGCCGACGACCATACTTCAAAATCGAACGTAAGAGCCGAAGTAAAGCTTAAATCGCCACCACAAAGACGTAAAATACGATACGGTAATTCCAGTTTTTGAATCAAACTTTCGACATACTTCACCATTGTTTCGAGTATCTCATATGATTTTTCAGGCAAAGCAATACACACAATTTCAACCTTGTCGAATTGATGCAAACGATTTAGTCCGCGTACATCTTTACCATATGAACCCGCTTCACGTCGGAAACAGGGAGTATAAGCGCAGTTTTTTATGGGTAATTCTTTCTCCTCAACAATAACATCGCGGTAAATATTAGTTACCGGTACTTCAGCTGTTGGGATTAAATATAGATTGTCAACCTCCATATGGTACATTTGTCCCTCTTTGTCAGGAAGCTGACCAGTGCCAAATCCACTCTCCTCGTTAACGACAATGGGAGGTTGCACTTCCATAAAACCTTGTTTACCAGCCTCGTCAAGAAAGAAATTAATGAGCGCACGTTGAAGCCGTGCTCCTTTACCTTTATACACAGGAAAGCCCGCTCCGGTGATTTTTACACCCAATTCGAAATCAATAATATCATACTTTTTGGTGAGTTCCCAGTGTGGCAAAGCTCCGTCAATGGATTTTACAATTTCTCCACCTGAACGTATTATCTCATTGTCGTCAGCACCCCCTCCAGCCGGAACGGAGACGTGTGGTATATTTGGAATTTGAACCAACAACTTCTCTAACGCCACCTCCGATTCTTTCAATTTCTCGCCCAGTAATTTTATCTCCTCTTTCAGATCCCCCGTTTTTCGTTTAGCACGATCGGCATCATCCTTCTTTCCTTCACGAAAAAGTTCACCTATAACTTTTGAAATATTATTTAATTCGGCTTGAGCATCATCCAAGTTTTTCTGAGAGGTTTTACGATAATTATCAACATCAATCACCTCTTTTATGAGGTTTATCGATTTAAATCGCTTCTTTTCAAGACCTTGTATTACAAGATCATAATTTTCTTTTATATACTTAACTGTTAACATTCTATATTATATTTAAAATTAACGTTATTTATCAAATTCGGGATTATAGCCTAAACGTACAATTAACAAACAATCTGTCCTCGTTCAAGGTAATAAACATCGTACTGTACGTGTCGGTAATTTCGTAATCGCAGATGTTTCATGATTAACCAAGCGTTAGTGAACTAGACTAAAATAGAGGTTCAAAATTACTCTTTTAATATCAAAAAACAATTTGATACCGCGGATAATTTGTTGCCAAAGAACTACAAACGAAAAATCTCCCGAATGTCAAACAGACACATCGGGAGATTTTTCTAATATTATCGTACTAATTAGTTTTCGCTTAAAGCTTCAACTGAAACGTATGATCTGTTATCATGTTTTTTTCTAAAAACAACTACACCGTGCACTAATGCAAACAATGTGTGATCTTTTCCAATTCCGACATTCTCACCTGGGTTGTGTCTTGTACCTCTTTGACGTACAATAATATTACCAGCTTTTGCGAATTGACCGCCGAAAATTTTAACTCCAAGACGCTTACTTTCCGATTCACGTCCGTTTTTGGAGCTACCGACTCCTTTCTTATGTGCCATGGTCTTCTAATTTAAGCGTTAATTTCATTAATTTGTATTTGGCTAAACTGTTGACGGTGACCATTACACTTTTGGTAACCTTTACGGCGTTTTTTCTTAAACACCAACACTTTTTCGCCTTGAATGTGTGTTAACACGGTTGCGGAAACTTTTGCTCCTTCAACAACAGGTGCTCCGACTTTAACCTGGCCGTCATTGTCAACTAAAAGTACTCGTTCAAATTCTACTTTGTCGCCTTCGTTGTTTTGAAGAAGGTGTACAAATATCTTTTGATCTTTTTCTACTTTGAACTGTTGACCGGCAATTTCTACGATTGCGTACATGCTTGAAATTTTATGTTTTTCGTATTCAAAATTCGAGTTGCAAAGATATGAATTTTTATCGATTCACAAACTTTTGAATCTAAATAAACTTAATGAACAATAAATTTCATTCCTTTTGAATGGGCTCCAAATTCGGGAGCGTATAGCGACTGAACTGTTGCAGGCGCAGCTTGGTATTCTCCGGGTCTAATGGTATAAACATCATACTCCAAAACTGTATTTCCTTGTTTCATGGAATAGAAGAAGAATTCAGCTCTATTGTCGTAATTTTGAATGTAATAGCCCTCACCGCTTTCCCATGCGTATCTACTCATTTGATCGACAGGTTCAAAGCAAGTTGCAAAAGGAAGCTGAACAACAACGTAATCCATGGGACGATCGGTTGAAACGGTAATCCGCGCCTTAATTTTTGAACCTTGCTTGAGGTTTGACTCCTCTACTTTTGTCAATATTAACTCCTCCCCGTTCTGATCGTAGGCAAAGTATTCCGTTGAAATGGCTACGTTTTGTTGCCAAGGTTTGATGTTTGTAAAATCCTCGTAAAACTGTGCATATAATCCACCATATACAGGATTTGAATTTGGATTATTGATGGCAACGAAGTTCAAGTTGTTGGGGATTTCATCGCCCTCAAACGTGGTTTTAAAATAGCCTGTTCCCGATTGTTGCGTATATTCGGTGCTCACAATTTTCAAATTTGAGAGGGTAATTGTAACGGGCTCTTGATTTTCAATCCAATTGCGACCGCTGGTAACAAGAGCGTAAACCGCCTGAGCTGTAGCTGAATTACTATTCCACTGCCGTGTTCTTTTTTGTTGCAGAATCCATATTTTCAGTGCTTCGATTTTCTCGGTTGGCGCTTGCATTTGATTATAAAACTCCAAAATTCGGATTTGAGTTTCAATGGGCGATTGATACCACTCCCAGCCATGGGTATTCTCGCGCCAGAAAATTCCTTTTTGAGGGTGTACAACTGAACTTCCGTCGAACCCTTTAAAGAGACGGGTTGCCAATTTAACGTCGCCGGAAGTGCGTGCAACCATTCCTAAGATAGCACGCCCGTATAAATTGTACTCCTGTGCATGATTTTTAGCATGACGCCAATAGTACTGCTCCATTTTTGATTGTGGCTGAAAACTAGGTTCAATCAACGATTTTACATATAAATAACGAACAACATGGTATGGAGACATCAGTTTTGATGTGTCTTGTTTTGCTTTTAGCATTTCCGAATAGTCGCGTTCAATCTCCTTTTCAACAAAACGAAGTCCATTTTTCGCGATTTCCATCAACGTAGGATAACTCTGAGTTAAATTGGGATTCATTTTATTCATTTTTCCTATAAGCTCCACAATATGCATTGTGATATACGCACTTGGTCGAAAATCAGGAATCCATGAAAAACCACCCGATTGATGCTGTAATTTTCCCAACATTTCAATGGAGTTTTCCGAAAGATTATCCATGGTGTTTTTATCGAGGAATAGGGCTAACTTATGTTTCTGCGCCTTCTCGTCAAGTGCATCGTTGTACCACGGAGTTTGCTCTATTTCAGTGATTTTAAGCTCCGGATTCTTTTCCAATTGTGCCTGCAAGGCATCGGGTTCATATTTTCGCCATTGATGAATGGTTTTTCCAATAACCGGATATTTGTCGATTAAGTAGGTTCCCGTCTGCGCAGCAAATACAGCTTCCATTAGCGAAATGGGAGAGCGTGGATGCGGATTGTCGAACATAGGCAACGACTGAATTGCATACCAGGTTGGATTTGTTGACATATCGAGCGTAATTTTATGCTGACTTTCCGTTGTTGGATTGAGCGGCATCATATCATCGAACTTGTACTCGGTCGTACTGTTTGGTTTTCCCCACAATGCCAAGGCGTTGGTAACATATTTTCGATTTGGCCAAACTGGAATAAAATTCTCTTCCCCATCGGTAAATTCTCCGGCCGAAGCAAACAGACGTGCTGTTAAAACTCCAGGTTTATCGGGAATTTTAAAGGCTACCGAAAAGAGACTCTCTTTTTGTGGACTTAGTGTTAGCTGATTGCTAGACAATAGAATCGACAACATTGCATTCGTTTGATAATCAAAGATTTCCGCTTTAGGGGTTATTATCAGCACCGAATCCGTTTTATTGTAAACCGATACTTGAATTATTAAACTGTCGCCAGTGTAAGCAAAACGCGGAAATAAAGGAACAATCATCAATGGTTTTTGTGTCTGTACCGATGCTTCAAAATATCCAGTTGAGATTGTTTTGTCGTGACCAAAGAGTTGCAATTTCCATTGTGTAAGAGCGTCGGGAACTTGGAATTTAAAGGAAACTTCGCCCTTTTCGTTGTGCTGTAAAGCCGGATAGAAAAATGCTGTTTCATTGAAATTTGTGCGCAATGTAGGCGGCGTTTGAGTTGGATCGGTCACCTCAATCTGTGTATCATTATCGTTGTTCCCAACTTGTGTTGTTTCGGCAGCCACCTCAGTAACTCCTTCCGTTTCAGGAGATAACGATTGCTCTACCGCCATATCCATAGTTCGTGCTCCTTTGCGTTGGTATTGAATATCGCCATATTCCATATTATTTAGGAAATTGTGCGCCGACCCCAAACTTGTGAGTCCAAAAAACTGCCACGAGAGCCATTCCGTGGCAACTTCCGGTAATGCTTGCCCCATTAAATAATCGGTTTTGCGAGCATTTTCGGGTGCTCTAAAAGAAGTTGTGTTAACACTTGGATACCAAATTGGAATTTGCATAGATCCCTTTGGAGTGAATTCGTCGAGGCTTTGATCGTACATTAAAGCCAAAAGTTCCGCATTTAATGGGCGATTATCGGGTGTTGTGATTTTAAAAGTCCACTCCTCTTTTATACCGGGTAGCAACGGACTACGCATGGAAAGGGCTTCGATTTTTAATTGTTTGCTCCATCGTTCAACCGCAATTGTTGCGTTTCTTTCCACCACGTTGCCACCAAAAGCAATTACGGCATTGATATATATATTTCCCTCATAATCAGCCAAAACTGGGATCACAACTTGATATTTTCCTTTCGATAATTTAAGCCTTTTCTGTTCAATGGTTTTATCTCCGGCCGTAATTCCATAGTGCAAAATTGCATTTTCAACGGCGGAAACAAAAACAATTGTAATCTCTTCATTTATAGTCGCTTTGGTTGTATTTGTGTAAATATCTAATATTTCAGGTATTGCCAATCCGTTGCTTTTAGTATCGACAATGGTAAAATGAGTCTTACTAAGTGCACCATTAACATTGAGCTGAACTCGATAGATTCCCTCTGTTAATTTATTGAGCATCTTTTCAGATAAAATCAAGTCAGTAGCCGAGCCTGAATAATTCCAAATTTCTTTGTCAACCATCATTTCACGAATATCCAATTCGTTGGAATATTCAGCAAATGGCATTAATTCTCGCCACTCATTCAGTGAATAACTTGGCTTATCGATGTTCCTCGATTCGTTGCCGATTAAAACTTGCTTTGGTGCTGTTAATTTCAGGATTTTCAAAGTAATATTCTCTGCGCAGGTGCCTCCATTTACCTGTTCCACAGATACTTTAGGCTGCATTAATCCTTTTACAATTTTGGATTTATCGACTTTAACAATATACGGGTTATTTGAAACTGAATAAACATGCTGAAACTCCCTACTCTCTCCCGCTGGAGTTGTAACGGTAATATTTATCTTAAATAATTGACTTAGGATATTCTTACTCGTATTAAATCGGATTTTCAAATTGCCGTTAGCATCTGTTGTAGTGTCAATTACAGCTATGGTTTTCAAAGAGGATGGAAACCACCAAATGTGGGGCGATGTTAACGAAACCTCGCCTTTGATGGAGAGTTGATTCAGATTTACACCACTAAATGTAGTTGCTTTGAGGAGTATTTCCACATCTTCGCCGGGTCGTACCGGTTTTGTTGGATTCTCGAAACTAGCATCGAACGTATATCTACGATAGGACTCCACCCGTACCGACGTTCTTCCATTTTCTGTTGAAATTGAGAATTGTCCCGGTTTGCTGCCTTGTGGAATTGGGAAAGTAAGATTGAATGATCCAAACTCGTTGGTTTGCACATCAAAAGTGCTGATTTCAGTATAATTGCCATCGCGAACGGTGATTTTCAATTTCTCATTGGGAACACTATTCCACGAACGATTTGCTCCCCGATATGAAATTCCTTTCACATAAACCGTTTGTCCGGGACGATAAATTGCCCGATCGGTAAACAACTCTACTCGACCTCGGCTATTTTGATCTCTATGTGTTGCAAAATTCAAATATATTTGCTGCCAAAGTGTATCTGTACCATTAATTACAGCGACATGGCGCGATTTAGCCAACTTATCAGATGGGATTTGAACCAATCCGTTTTTAACGTCATAATCGCCTATTTTATTAAATTCACTTTTGCGATCTCTTCGATTATAATTGCTGCTATATAATTCTATTTTGGCACTTTTAATTTCTGACCCATTAAATCGATCCACAACCCGAACATTGGAGAACTCCTTCTCGGTTTGTTCTGAAAAAACAGTTAATCCCGAGATATTAATAAATTGATATATGGGCTGTTTCTCCAATTCTCCAGAAGGCACTGTTTCCAATAAATAGGTACCACTTTTGCCAAACGGAACTACAATTTGAGTGCTATGAGTGTAAAAGTCGTTCGCTTTTGGGAGCAGGTACTCTTGTTCAAACAGCACTGGATTTTTGGTGAATTTTTCAAACTCATGGTTTTTCCAAAATGCAATTCCATGGACTTTTCGCAATCGCACGATCACTTTTTCCACATTGTTGTAACCGATTGATACCGCAAAATTATGATCCGCCACCGCATAACTTTTTGCAGAGACAACAAAAACTGGTTTGTGAATATTGCTAAGAATCGCCTGCGCTTCTTTCTCGGCTATTGTTTTTGGATATCGTCCAATTATTTCATTTGCCATTGTCTCCGCTTTCGCCAAATAGGGATAATATTTTGTGGTCGTTGAATCCGTAAAATCATGTTGCCTTGCCAATAATTGATAGTGTTTCGTTAATTCAATTTCCACATCGGCGCATACCTTTTCGGATGCAAATTTCTTGCGTAAAAAAATCAAGTGATTCTCGTACATGGCAAGTCGCTCAATGGAGTTATTCAATTGAAACAGTTTTTCAGCCCGGTTCAATTCAATAAAACCTTGGATTTCCAAACTGTTTTCGTGCACTTTATACCAATCTGAATACCATTTCAACATTGTAGTTACCAACGAAGATGGAGTTTTAACCATCTGTATATCATGATATTGTGCTTGGTCAATGTCGTAATTATCGCTTTCAAACTTAGAAATAAGTGATATCCCTTGAAAGTAAATTTGATCGATTAGTTGATCGAATTTCGTGTTAGTTCCGACATAAAAATCTTTATAGGTATTCAAATCGTGCCCAAACTCGTTAGACAAAGTTGCTGCAGAATCAATACAATCGATTACTCGTTTCACAAGATCATGGCTGCTTTTCTCTTCAAGTAATGGATTATCAATGCCATCGTCAAGTTTTTTATCGATATTCCAACGGTTTGATTGATAATAGTTTGTAATCAGGAACGCTTCCAAAAGTTTCATAACCGGTAACGAGGCTTTAGGTGCTTTTCGGATGGAAACTTTCAAAGAGTCGTAGATTTGATTCTGATCGATATCATAAATCTGCGAAATAAATTTCATCCGATGAATGACCAAAAATGAATACTCCGCATAATCTTGAAGTTTTTGCGCCACAGGCAACAAAGAATCGACTAATGAAAGTGCTTCCCGAATTTGATTATTGGTCTCAAAATGAGTTATTTGTTTGTGATGCTTTGCTTGTCCAAAAGTGGAAAACGCAATACATATACACATTACCAATGAAAAAAATTTGTTCATAATATTTATATTTTGATAATAAATTTCGAAACTATAAAGATACAGTTAATTGTTATACTTGACAAAACCACTGCATATCATAAAAAAAAACGACCACAAATAGATTTGACAAACCCTATTTTGTTTACCTTGCAAATCTTAAAATAAGGGAAATTTGTCTATATTTAATGATTCAAAATCGACTGATCTATAAAAGCCGTTGTTATGCCCAATAAACCATCGTACCAGGAACTAGAAAAACGTGTTGTCGCTTTAGAATACAAATCAAACCTAATAGAACAGGCTCTCAATCATTGTTCTGACTGGAGCTTTCTTTATAATGAATCGAATAAAATTGAATTTGTGAGCCCCGGGTTTGAGACTATAAGTGGATACAAAGCAGAGGATTTCATGAATGGATCAAAAACCCTGAAGGATCTTATTCATCCCGACGACTACGAAAAAGCAATCCGCAAAATCACACCCAATAACCAAACAACAGAAGGCTCAAATATTTTGATCCGAATTATTACATCACAAGGAAAAGAAGAGAAGGTAGAGCTGGAATCGAAATTTATTTCTAACTCCAATCATGGGTTTAATTCATTTGTGAACCTTAAACCAGCTGGTATTCAAGAAAAAATTGGTGAATTGCAAAAAGCAAAACAACGTCTTGAAGAGAGCAATGAACGGTTCAAAGCACTACACAACGCATCGGTTGGAGGAATTGCCATACATGACCTAGGTGTTATTCAGGAGTGCAACCAAGGATTATGCAATATGAGTGGTTACACAATGGAAGAGATCATTGGCATGGATGGGCTATTGCTAATTGCTCCTGAAAACCGCGATTTCGTGATGCAAAAGATTGTAAGCGGTTATGAAAAGCTCTATGAAGCCTTTGCTCAACACAAAAATGGAACTCTATATCCAATACGAATTCAAGGCAAAACCATTCCGTACAAAGGAAAGCTAATGAGGGTTACTGAATTCAGGGATTTAACGGAACAAAATGAGATAAAAGAAACCTTAGAAAGTGTTATAAACTTCAATCCAATATCAATCCAGATCGTTGATAATGATGGATTTATATTAAAAACAAATCCGGCACATACAACACTTTTTGGAATTGAACCCACTTCCGATTACTCCGTTTTCAACAACAATTACATCAACGAGTTAGGTTTAATTTCGCTAATAAAAGATGTGAAAGCCGGAAAAATAACCTACTCCCCAGATTTCCAATATAATGCACATATTTTTAATCCTAAATTGCCAGATAAACCTATATGGTTACGAATGATTATTTTCCCTTTAATTGGGTCAACGGGAAGTGCACAAAAGTATGTTCTGATGCATGAGGATATAACAGATCGAAAACTTGCAGAGGAAGATCGAATTAAGAATGAAACCCTACTGAAACAACAAAATGAGGAATATCTCGCCTTAAATGAAGAACTCCGTCAAATAAACGAAGAGCTATACAATTCAAAAGAGAAAATTGAAGAGAATGAACAACGTCTTCAATCCATTAGCAACAATTTGCCAGATGGTTTAATTTACCAAATCGATCAAGGTATAAATATAAAAAAACGAAAATTAATACATATAAGTCAAGGAGTTGTAGATTTACACGAACTAACCCCCGAGGAAGTTTTAAACGACGCATCGTTAATTTATAATCAAATAGTAGAAGAAGATCTGCAACAATTTCTAGAAAAAGAGAGAAATGCAATTGAGACGTTAAGTCCACTAATAGCTGAAGTAAGACTCCGTTTGCCATCTGGGAAAATTGAGTGGCGACTATTTGCTTCTGCCCCCCGTAAGGTAAACAACTCGATTATTTGGGATGGTGTTGAACTGAATATTAACGACCGTAAAATATCCGAACAAGCTCTAAAAGAGACGATGGAAAATTATCAGTTTATGCTCGAAAACATAAACGATATAATTTGGAAAACAGACAATAATCTCTGTTTCACCTATGTAAGTCCTACCGACGAACTAATACGAGGGTACAAATCCGTAGAGGTTATTGGTGTTCCTATTTGGAATTTCATGAGAAAAGAGACGGCAACTCAAATCCAACAGCAAGGGATAGACCCGTATATTGTTACCAATAAAAGTATCGAACCAAAACGACTCGAAATTGAATTTTCGTGCAAGGATGGCTCATGGATATGGATTGATATTTTAATCTCCCCTTATTTTGACAACAAAGGGGTTATGGCTGGTTTTCATGGTATTACCAGGAATATTTCGAAACAAAAAGCGGCTGAATTTCTACAAAAAGAGAGCGAAGAACGTTTACAATTATCGCTGCGGGTAAATAATGCCTCGCTATTCCAAAATAATTTCGGAACCGGCGAAATCACCTCTACTCCACAATTATATCAATCCTTGGGTTACTCGAGTGATGAAATCCCCTCAAAATCAAAGGATTTTATTCCATTGGTACATCCCGAAGACCTCCCTGAAATTACACAATCCATTAACAAACATCTTAACGGAGAGACAGAGAGCTACTTTGCTCAATTCAGAATGCGCTCAAAATCAGGTGAATGGAAATGGATTGAAGAACATGGGCGCAAATTGCCCTATAATCAGGAGAAAAAATCTACCATCCTATTGGGAATTTCCAGAAACATTGACAACCAAAAACAAACCGAATCTTCACTGCTCAAAAATCAACAGCAACTCGAATCTTTTATTAGAAATGCCCCTGTTGTGTTATTTGCCATCGACAAAGATGGAGTGTTCACCTATTCCGACGGGAAGAGGTTACAAACATTAGGACTCAAAACAAATGAACTAGTAGGAACATCGGCATTTGACGTATATGCTGACTACCCGGAAATTATTAGAAAAACAAATAGTGCTCTAAAAGGCAATACAGAAATGGCAATTCACGATATGGGATTTGTTGTTTTTGACACACACTATTCGCCGATTTTCGACTCTAATGGAAATGTGGAAAGTGTTATTGGAGTTGCCACCGACATAACCGAACGACGAAAAGCCGAAGCCCAAATTCGGACGCTAAGTAGAGCTATCGAACAGAGTCCTTCGTCAATTATAATCACAAACTCGGAAGGTAGAATAGAGTTTGTGAACACGAAATTTATCGATTTTATGCAATACTCTTTAGAAGATGTGCAAAATACCACACCACGGATTTTTAATGCCGGTCACATAGCAAACGACTTATATTCAGAAATGTGGGAAACATTAAAATCAGGAAAGGTATGGGAAGGCGAATTTTTAAATCGCAAGAAAGATGGAACACAATTTTGGGAAAGCGTAATTATATCTCCTATAATTGACAAACAGAATAAAATAAGCAACTATATTTTAATAATGGAGGACATTACGGAGAAAAAGCTGATTCTTGAAGAGTTAGTGATTGCTAAAGAAAAAGCGGAAGAGAGTAATCGATTAAAGAGTGCTTTTCTGCAAAACATGTCTCACGAGATACGAACACCCATGAATGCAATCATTGGATTCTCCGACATGATCGAAGATGCCTCACTCTCTGCCGAAAAAAGAACATCGTTCACCAAGATAATTCAAAATAGCAGTCTCCAACTCTTATCCATTGTATCCGATATATTAACAATTTCGGCACTCGAAACAAAACAAGAGAGGGTTTCCCTTGCTCCCATTTGCATTAACAATATTATTGTAGAACTTCTATCGATCTTTAAAACGCAAGCATCGAATCAAAACATCTCACTGCATTCAAAACAAGGATTAACCGACAACCGTTCTATTATTTATACGGATAACACCAAACTCGTTCAAGTTTTTACCAACTTGATTACCAACGCATTAAAATTCACACACGAAGGAACAATTGAATTTGGATATCATCTACTTCCTGAAGAAAACAACAAAGTAACACTTCAATTTTTTGTTAAAGATACTGGTATAGGCATTTCTCCCGATGCCATGGAACGTATTTTCGAACGCTTTAGCCAAGCCAATGATTCCATTAATCAGAAATATGGAGGAACGGGATTGGGACTTGCCATATCAAAAGCATTTGTGGAACTTCTAGGTGGGGAAATTTGGGTAGAATCGGAACTCAACCAAGGATCAACATTCTATTTCACAATCCCCTACAAACCAGTATTCTCTGATAATATAATAGAAATAAAAGATCCATCCATCGTAAAATGCAATACAAAAACAATTTTAGTTGCCGAGGACGAAGAGTATAACTACCTGCTGATTGAGGAGATTCTAAATCGGATGAACACAAAAGTACTTCATGCCAAAAATGGAAAAGAAGCTGTTGAAATATGTGCTGCCAATCCGAAAATTGACGGCATTCTGATGGATATTAAAATGCCTGTAATGGACGGGATCGAAGCCGCAAAGCAGATACAAAAAACACGTCCTAATATTCCCATAATCGCCCTTTCGGCCTACGCTCTGGAACACGAAGTTGAAAAATACAACGATCTTGGATTTCATGGATACATAACAAAACCAATAGATAAACGAATTCTAATCAGCATGATCGATCGATTCAAATAATCTCCGGCATGATAAAAGTAGAGATTCTATTAAAAAACATGTTAGCTCGAAGCTGTATTAAATTGCTGGAATTTGCTTTTAAAAATAAACCAGCTGTAATTATTACACATGTCGAACTTGGGAAAATTAGCCTTAAATACAACCCCGAAAACATAACTCTTGAAGAGATTATGTTCATTATCAATGATCTGGGGTTTGATTCCATAAGCGATCCCGAAGAGATTATTGTTGAGCGAATTAAACAAGCCGCCATAGAACTTATATTTTATGCAAACAACACCAATTCGCTCATTCGCAACTCCGATTATATAAGTCAGAAACTGCAACTGCCTTATCAAAGATTAAGTAAGATATTTAGTCGAACAACTGGCAAAACACTCGAGAAATATATAATTATGCTCAAAATTGAGAAAGCAAAAGAGATGATTGCAAAAAACCAATATTCGTTAAGCGAAATTGCGTTCATGCTCGACTATAGCAGCATTCAATACCTGAGCAATCAATTCAAAACCGTTGCTGGAGTTACGCTTTCGGAGTTTAAGGAGTCACCACTGAAATACAGAATTCCGCTGGAAGATCTTCTATCATAAATAATAGATGACGTAATTTTACACATCTCCTTCAAAATACCGTAACACTTTTACCATTTACAACCGTTTTCTTTGTAACGTAAAAATATTCCCGTTGGGATACCTGTTTCAACATGGATATTTCAATGAGTCTCAAAACAAACACAAATTAAAGTTTACACTAAAACGCACACCCATGGTTCTAAAGAAAAACATCGCTGTTAGCGATAATGGATTCCTGTTTAACCCAACAACCGGCGACAGCTATTCATTGAATGCCACTGGTATAGAATTCCTTAAACTCCTTCAAAAAGGCAAACAAAACGACGAAATTATTGCTGAAATATCCGCTGAATTCGAAATCGATACCATAACGGTAGAAAAGGATTTAAACGATTTTAAAAGCACGCTTGTTCGACTTAAATTAGCGGAATAGGAATGAACACAACAAACAAACCAACCTATGTTATAGCCGTAACGGGACTGAATGCCATTGACAGTCCTGGCCCCGGGATCTCCGTCATTAGGGCGTTGCGTGATGCAACTAGTTTTAATGTCCGCATTATTGGAATTTGCTACGAAACCATGGAACCGGGTATTTACATGCACGATTTGATTGACAAAACCTATCAATCGCCCTATCCTTCGGCCGGAGTAGATGTTCTCATGGAACGATTCCGCTACATAAACGAAATTGAAAATGTCGATTTCCTATTTCCAAATTTCGATGCCGAACTGTTCAATTTCATTAAACTCGAACAACGGTTCAAAACTGAACTAGGAATAAAAATGCTACTGCCCACTTCGGAGCAATTCGAAGCTCGACACAAAACGGAACTTTACGAGTTTGGGCAAAAATACGACATCAAAGTTCCCATCACTAAATCGATTACCAACGCCTCTGAAATAGCCGAAATTGCACAAAAAATTGGCTTCCCCCTGGTGGTAAAAGGGAAATTTTACGATGCTAAAATAGCGTACAACCTAGACCAAGCGGCACAGCATTTTCAGAAAATTAGTGCCCAATGGGGACTTCCAATCCTTATTCAACAATTTGTACACGGAGCGGAAGTGAATGTGTGCGGTGTTGGCGACGGCAATGGCGAACTTTTAGGCGCTGTTCCCATGCGGAAATTGTATATTACCGATAAAGGGAAAGCTTGGTCGGGCATTACAATTGCCGATGACGAACTAATTGAAATGAATCGAGAAATGGTGAAATCGACAAAATGGCGCGGTCCATTCGAACTTGAGGTTATAAAAAACAGCAACGACGAATTTTATTTAATCGAAATCAATCCACGATTCCCGGCATGGTGCTATCTCACCGTGGGAGCAGGTCAAAACCAAATTGAAAGCGCCGTAAATTTCGCCATGGGCACCAAAGTTGAACCCTTTACTACCTACGAGGTGGGCAAAATGTTTGTGCGCTACTCCTACGACATGATTGTTGGAATTGAAGAATTCGAAAAAATATCCACCAATGGCGAACTTTAAAACCGTCAAACCCGAAATTATCAATACAAATAAAACATTAAAAAGACTATAATGGAAACAAAGAAAACATACGAACGCCCCCTTATAAAACCCTTAAACACCGGATTAATGAACAAATTCGGCACTAGAACCGATTATGCAACATTCCCCGATATTGACGGAGCACCGGTTGCCGATTTACTTGAAAAATATGGGTCGCCCCTATTTGTCTATTCAGAAAACACAATCCGCAAAAATTTCGTGGATGCAAAAAGAACCTTCGAAACTCGATATCCAAAAGTTCAATTTGCATGGTCCTACAAAACATGTTATCTCAATGCGGTGTGTAATATTTATCACAGCGAAGGTTCGTGGGGCGAGGTGGTGTCGCGATTTGAATATGATAAAGCCATTCAAAATGGAGTAAAACCCGCTAATATTATTTTTAATGGACCCCACAAATCGGACGACGACCTGCGGATGGCTTCGAAAAACGGATCGCTCATTCACATTGACCATTTCGACGAGCTTTACAAACTGCACGAAATTGCCAGCGAACTGAATATCAAGCCTAGAGTTGCCATTCGAGTAAACATGGATGTTGGAATATATCCAAAATGGGATCGATTTGGATTTAACTACGAAAATGGGCAAGCGTGGGAGGCTATAAATAAAATTATTGCCAACGGAAAGCTCGAACTTGTTGGTCTTCATACACATATTGGAACCTATATTATGGTAACAAGTGCCTACGCGCTTGCGGCAAAAAAAATGGCCGATTTGGCGTTGAGCATCAAGCGACAGTTCAACAAAACCATAACATACATCGATATGGGAGGCGGTT